>Ga0105054_10008622_pt1 | contig 13448 bp, 15 predicted proteins | sample BON02_FD_78091 | JGI IMG/M metagenome (GOLD analysis project Ga0105054, IMG submission 78091) | Freshwater microbial communities from Lake Bonney liftoff mats and glacier meltwater in Antarctica - BON-02 (megahit assembly) | ecosystem: Environmental > Aquatic > Freshwater > Ice > Glacier...
AGCGTCAGGCGATGCATGCGGTCGTGCTGGTGAACCGATGGAACCGCGCCCCTGCCACGACGCTGGACCTGTCGCTGTACCGCCAGGCCTGTTGGGAGGAACGGGCGCTGGATATTTCATATCGCGATGCCAACGGCGCGGCCAGTCGGCGCCGCATCTGGCCTCTGTCGACGGTTTACAGCGAGGACATGGTGATCCTGCTGGCCTGGTGCACCCTGCGCCGGGATTTCCGCAAATTCATCGTGTCGCGGGTTGAGGCCGCCACCCTGAGCGATGAGAGTTTCCGGCCCCGCCGCGCGGGCCTGCTGCGCGACTATCTGGATCAGTTGCACAGAGTCCCGTCGGCGGCCATATCAAGGCAATGAACCTGCTTTTCGCCAATGACCGCCCCGGCGCCTATCCGGCAAGCTGGTATGCCGAGACTGCCGCGCCTTTACCTCCCTTCGCAACCTTGCGGGGCGAGGTGCGGGCCGATGTTTGCGTCGTCGGCGGCGGATATACCGGGCTGTCGGCGGCGCTGCACCTGGCCGAGGCGGGGTTTTCGGTGGTGCTGGTCGAGGCGCAGAGGGTGGGGTTCGGCGCATCGGGGCGCAATGGCGGGCAGGTGGGCAGCGGCCAGCGGCAGGATCAGGACTGGCTGGAGCGGCATGCCCCCGGCGATGCCCGCGCGTTGTGGCGCATTGCCGAAAGTGCCGGGGCATTGGTGCAAAGCCTGATCGCGCGCCACGCCATCGACGCCGCCTGGCGCCCCGGTGTCGCCCATGCCCAGCGGTCGGTGCAGGGTGTCGCGGCGGGTCGGCGGTATGCCGAACATCTGGCGCGCGTGTATGGCTATGAACAGATCACGCCGCTCGACGCTGCTGGCATCGCCGATCTGACCGGATCGCGCGCCTTTGCCGGGGGCGCGCTGGACAGGGGCGCGGGGCATATCCACCCGCTGCGCTTTGCGCTGGGGCTGGCGCGGGCGGCGGTGGCGGCGGGCGTGACGGTTCATGAGGGGTCCGAGGTGATCGAGGCGGCGCCGGGCAGGGTGCGCACCTCCGGGGGTGTCGTGACCTGCGATCATGTCGTGCTGGGCTGCAACGGCTATCTCGGCACGCTGGCGCCGCAGGTGGCGGCGCGGGTCATGCCGATCAACAATTTCATCGTCGCCACCGAGCCTTTGGACGCCCACCCCGACATTCTGCCCGGCGACGTGGCGGTGGCCGACGACCGGTTCATCGTCAACTACTGGCGCCTGTCCGAGGATCGCCGGCTGCTGTTTGGCGGTGGCGAAAGCTATGGCTACCGCTTTCCGCGTGACATTGCGGCGCTGGTGCGGGGGCCGATGCTGTCGATCTATCCGCAACTGCGCGACGTTGCGATGACCCATGCCTGGGGCGGCACCCTGGCCATCACGATGAACCGGATGCCGCATTTTTCGCGTGCGGGCGGGGTTTACACCGCCTCGGGCTATTCCGGGCATGGCGTGGCGATGGCCGTGATGGCGGGGCAGATGATCGCCGAGGCTGTGGCGGGCGATGCCACGCGCTTTGACACCATGGCGCGCATCAAGGCGCCGCCGTTTCCGGGGGGAACGGCGCTGCGCAGCCCGTTGCTGGCCCTGGCGATGACATGGTACGGGTTGCGCGACCGGTTGGGGGTCTGACGGGTTCAGACCGTGTCGAGATACAGTTCGACCCGCTCCTCCTCGCTCAATTCTGCGAGGTAGAACAGTTCCTGCCGCTTGGTCAGCACATAATTGGTGATCAGCGCCTCGGGCAGGAAGCGCTTGATCAGCGGATCGGCCTCGAACGCGTCGATGGCATCGCCCCAGGTGGTGGGCATGCGCGGCAGGTCCATCGTATAGGCGTTGCCGGTGATCGGCGGCGGCGGCAGCACCGCGTCCTCGATCCCGTTCAGCGCGCCGCCCAGGATCGCGGCGATCATCAGATAGGGGTTCACATCGCCCCCGGCGACGCGGTGCTCGATCCGGCGCGCCTTGTGGCTGCCGCCGGGCACGCGGATGGCGGCGGTGCGGTTCTCGTATCCCCAGGCGATGGCGGTGGGGGCATGGGCGCCGGGCACGAAGCGGTCATAGCTGTTGCCATGGGGCGCAAACAGCAGGGTTGATCCGGCCATTGCCGCCATGCAGCCTGCAATGGCGTGATGCAGCGCCTCGGTGCCCTCGGCGCCGCCATTGTCGAAGATGTTGTGCCCTTCGGCGTCCAGCACCGAAAAGTGGACGTGCATCCCGTTGCCCGAATGCTCGGCATAGGGTTTGGCCATGAAGGACGCGGCAAAGCCGTGCTTGCGCGCCATGCCGCGCACCAGCATCTTGAAGAGATAGGCATCGTCGGCGGCGCGCAGCGGGTCGGCGACATGGGTCAGGTTGACCTCGAACTGGCCCTTGCCCGCCTCGGAGATCACGGTTTCTGCCGGAATGTTCATCACGTCGCAGGCGTCGTAGAGATCGGTAAAGAACGTGTCCCAGGCATCCAGCGCGCGAAGGGACAGGATTTCGGCGCTCTGGCGCCGCTTGCCCGACCGGGGGCTGGGGGGCACGCGCAAGTCCTTGCCGGAATCGTCGATCAGGTAGAATTCCAGTTCCGTCGCCACCACCGGCGTCAGGCCCCGGGCGGTAAAGCGGTTCTGCACCCCCGCCAGGGCATGGCGCGGATCGCCGGCAAAGGGGGTCTTGCCATCCTCGTGGAACATCCAGATCGGCATCAGGGCGGTGGGCGCCTCAAGCCAGGGCATTGGCATCAGCCCGCGCTCGGTGGGAAACAGCACACCGTCAGGGTCGCCCGCCTGGTGGACAAGGGGACTGTCGTCGATGTCTTCGCCCCAGATGTCGAGGAACATCACCGACAGCGGAAAGCGCGTGCCGTTCTCGATGATGCTGTCGACCAGGCGGACGGGCATCCGCTTGCCCCGGGGCTGGCCGTTGAGATCCGAGGCCGCCACGCGGATCGTGCGGATGTCGGGGTGTTCGTAAAGGTTCATCTGATCACCTGGGGGCGGATACGCAGTTTTTGCCGCCGCTCGACAGGCAGATGCCGGTTCAGCCGGGCGTTGACAAGGCCGAAGATGGCGATGACGCACAGGGTCAGCAGGATGAAATAACCGGCCAGGATCGGGTAGGGGATGAAGGGATTGAACGTCTTGTCGGCGAAATAGCTGGCATAATACAGCGCGTCGCCCTTTTGCTGCCAGGCCGGGAAGCCCGAGAAGAACACCAGCGTGGTGGCGTGGAACAGAAAGATCGCCTCGTTCGTATAGGCGGGCCAGGCCAGGCGCAGCATGGTGGGAAAGGTGATACGGCGAAACTTGCGCCAGCCGGTGAAGCCATAGGCGTCGGCGGCGTCCATGTCGCCCTTGGGGATCGAGCGCAGGGCGCCATGGAAGATTTCGCCGGTATAGGCGGCGGTGTTGAGGAACAGCACGATCAGCGCACCCGCTCCGGCACGGGTCAGCCAGCGGGTCTCGACGGTGATCATGGCGAAGCCGAGGTTCAGATCGAACCCCAGTCTCGGCAGCAGGACAAAGGTTTCGTAGGCCAGAAAGAACTGGATGAACAACGGCGAGCCGCGGAAGACGAAGATGAACCACTCCGCCGGTTTGCGCAGAAGCGGCGTGGGCGATGCCTTGGCCAGGGCCACCGCGACGGCGAGGAAGAACCCGAGGCACAGGGCGAGAACGCCGAAATAGACGTTCCAGATCAGGCCCGACCCGATCAGGGTGAACTGTTCGCACAGCGTGAAGTCCGAGCGGGGCAGCAGGCGTTCGCCGATGCCGACCGAGCGCAGGGCATAATCGCGGATCGTCTCAAGGCAACTCATGCCGCGCGCCTCTGGGCTTCGCCCGCCACCGTGGCCTGACCGTGGGACAGGCGGGCGGTCAGCCGCGCCAGCGCGATCTCGGACACCCGCGTCAGGCCAAGGTAGAACACCAGCAGCGCAAGAAAGTACCACAGCCGCCAGTCGGGGTGGGGATAGTCGAAGATCTGGGTCTTGGCGGCCCCCAGTTCGCGCGCCCAATAGACGATGTCCTCGACCCCCAGCAGGAACAGGAGCGGCGTCGCCTTGATCAGGATCATCCACAGGTTCGACAACCCGGGCAGGGCAAAGACCCACATCTGCGGCACCACGATGCGCCAGAAGCTTTGGCGCCGCGACAGGCCATAGGCCTCGGCGGTTTCCACTTGCGCCCGGGGCACGGCAATCATCGCGCCGTACAGCACATTGGCGGCGAAGGCGCCAAAGACGATGGCAAAGGTCAGGATGGCGGTGGAAAAACCGTATACCTCGTGCATCCATTGCGGGCTCGACGACAGGGGCAGCTTGGCGGCGGTACAGACGACAAAATCGCTGCCCTGGCGGATCGGCTGATCCCAGTCGGGGCATTTGACCTTGTGGCGGATGTATTCAAACGCCTGATCCAGCGCGATCACGAAAAACAGGAAGAACGCGATGTCGGGCACGCCGCGCACGATGGCGGTATACCCCTTGCCCAGCCAGCGCAGCGGCGCGATGGGGCTGCGCGCCGCCATCGCGCCGCCAAAGCCGAAGGCCAGCGCCACGGGGGCGGTGATGGCGAGCAGCAGCAGGACCGTGCCGAACGAGCCATAGAACGCAAGATGCTTGCCTGTGGTCAGGTAGCAGGCAAGCCAGTGGAGGCCTTCGAGAGTCTTGGGTTCGGCGCAATTCAGGATGGGATGTCACCCGGGTCCGGCGTTGGAATGTGGATATTTGCAGCAAGAAAGAAAGGGGGGCGGGGTGTTCGGCCCGCCCCCGTCCTGACGTTCAGTAGATCGCGGCCTCGTCGCCGAACCACTTCCTGATCATCTCGTTCAGGGTGCCGTCGGCCTTGAGGGTGGCGATTGCGGCGTCGAATTTCCCGCGCAACTCGGCGTCGCTTTCGCGCAGTCCCATGCCGACACCGCCGCCCAGTTGCACCTCGTCGGCGACGAACATCAGCGCGCCGCCGGATTCGGCGACGATGGGCACGAGGTAGTCGCGGTCGGCGAAGACGGCGTCGGCCTCGCCGTTGCGCACGGCGGCGACGGTTTCATCGGGGGTGGCGAATTCCAGCAGCGTCGCGCCGCTTTCGGCCACATAGCCGGCCTGGATCGTCGTGGTCTGGGCGGCGATCACGCCGGTGGTCACATCCACGCCGTCCGACAGGGCGACATAGGCCGATCCGGCGGGCGGGATGTAGTTCTGGGTGAAATCGATCACCTCATCGCGTTCGTCGGTGATGCTCATCCCGGCCATGATGACGTCATAGTTGCCGGACACGAGGTTGGGGATGATGCTGTCCCATTCGTTCTTGACCCATTCGCAGGTCAGCCCAGCCAATTCGCAAAGCTTGTTGCCCAGTTCGATTTCATAGCCGTCGACCTGGCCGGCATCGTTGATGAAGTTGTACGGGGGGTACGCGCCCTCGGTGCCCATGCGGATGGTCTGGGCGTTGGCGGCGCCGAAGGCCAGAGTGGCCGTCAGGGCGGTGGCGAGGATCAGATGGGTTTTCATTTCGGTGTCTCCCTTGGGTTGGTTGAAGTCAGTGCGCCTGTCCGGCGTTCAGGAACTGTTGCAGGCGGGCGGTTCGGGGGGCTGTGAACAGGCGGTCGGGCGGGCCCTGTTCCTCGATCCGGCCCTGGTGCAGGAACACCACATGGTCGGACACGTCGGCGGCCAGGCGCATGTCGTGGGTGACAAGCAGCATGGTGCGCCCTTCGTCGGCGAGGGATTTGATGACGCGCACGACCTCCTGTTCCAGTTCGGGGTCCAGCGCGGATGTGGGTTCGTCGAACAGCAGGGCGCGGGGCTCCATGCACAGGGCGCGGGCGATTGCGGCGCGCTGTTGCTGCCCGCCCGACAGCATCGCCGGGTAAGCTTCGCACTTGTCGCCGATGCCGACGCGGTCGAGATACATGCGCGCCTTTTCCTCGACTTCGGCACGGTCGCGTTTCAGCACGGTCACAGGTGCCTCGGCGACGTTTTGCAGGATCGTCATGTGGGACCACAGGTTGAACTGCTGGAACACCATCGACAGGTTGGTGCGGATGCGCGTGACCTGTGCGGCATTGGCCGGATGGCGGCGCGTGCCGGTGCCGCGCCAGACGATCGGTTCACCCTCGAACAGGATTTCGCCCTGCTGGCAATCTTCCAGCAGGTTGGCACAGCGCAGCAGGGTGGATTTGCCCGACCCGGACGAGCCGATCAGCGACACGACATGGCCGCGCTGCGCCACCAGGTCGACGCCTCGCAGCACCTCGAGCGTGCCAAAGCTCTTGTGCAGGTTGCGGATTTCGATGACGGGCGGCGTGTGGGTCACTTGGGTCCAAGGGTGCAAGGTTTCGCGCGATTTCATCGGATCGCTCCGGCGATTGCAACGATCAACCGTTGTGTGACGCAACGGAATGGCCCGATTTTCCGGCATCCGCCCAAGGATCGGGCGGCAGGGGCAGGCAAAGATGCGCCGACAGCGGCAATTGGACCAGACCTTGCAGGCCCAGGGGCGCGCCATGGCCCGCAATGGCGGCGGCGAGTGCCGCGCGCAGCGGCCCTGCGAGTTCGGGGAAGGCGGTGACGTAGGGCAGGGCGGGCGTCGGGTCGGTGCGCGCGATCACTTGCAGGCGGTCGGTAATCGCGGTGTCATGGGCCAGCAGGAGACGCCAGGAGTGGGCGTCGATGGCGGCGATGTCGGCGCGCCCGTCGGCGACGGCGGCGGCGCTGTCGCGGTGGGCGCCGGTTTCCAGCAGGTCGGTGAAGGCCAGGCCGAGGTGCGCGGCCCAGGCCACGGGCGCCGCCCAGCCGGACTGCGACAGCGGGTCGTTGAAGGCAAGGCGGCGGCGCGCGGCAGGATCGTCCGCCGCGCCTCTGCGGGTGACGATCACGCTGTGATACTGCCCCGGGGGCGTTTCGGGCAGGCCCAGATCGGGATTGCCCAGCAAGGTCAGGTGCGGATGCAGGCGGGCGCGAAACGGCAGGCTGCAGGTCTGGCCCAGCAGCAGGTGGGGCGATGTCCAGATCGCCCAGAGATCGGGGTCGCGGGTCAGCGTGTCGGGGGACGGGATGCCCTGGTGGCGCAGGTGGTCGCGCAGGCCCTGCCAGAAGGTGTCGGTCAGGTGCGCCGTCTCTGGCCGGTCGTACATTGCCAGACTGGCGATCACCCCCGGCGCGCCTCGACCCGCTGGCGGGCCAGGTTGCTGTCGCGGTCGTTCAGGCCCAGCATCGGGGCGATCAGGCGCAACAGCGCGTTCTCGTCATCGTCGCGCACGCCGTCGGCCAGCACGATGTCCCACAGCGCCTCGATCACGCCGACCCGGTCTTCCAGCGCCACGGCATCCTTGATGGAGCGGGTGAAGCGCACGGTGTCGGGCGCCTCGGCCTCAAGCGTCTCGGCCTCGCGGCGCAGGGCGACGGCCGCGAACGGGGACAGGGCGTGGCGGCTGGCCAGCAAACGGTCGATCCGGTCGATCTCGACCTCGGAATAATCGCCGTCGGTGCGGGCGATGCGCACCAGCAGGGCCGCAAGGGCCAGCTTGGCATCGGGCGCCGACAGGCGGGCGGGTTCGGGTGCGGTGAGCCGCTTGAGCAAATCTGCAAACATGACCGGGGATATAAGGCAGGGGCGGGGGCAGGGAAAGGGGCGCGGTGCGTATGGCAGAAATGTCATGGATCAACGGCTTGTGTCTTTCCCCCTGAACTTTGATCGCTATTGTACTATATGGTAGGAAATCGACATACGTTCATTGACGGAATCACCCCCATGCAGACGCTGCCACGCTGCCTTGTCCTGTTCGCCCTTGCCGCCCCCGGGGCCGCGATGGCGGGAGATCCGGGCGCGACCGCCATCGAACCGGCGCCGGTGTTCCAGGCTGCCCCTGCCTCCCGCCCCGATCTGATCTTCACCCTGCGCGGCGGGATCAAGGTGACACCCGACTATTTCGGCTCGGGCGATTACAGCGCGGGGCCGGATTTCGGGTTCGGGCTGAACTTTGCCCGTCTGCCGGGCGGGCGCAGCTTCGGGTCGACCGACCCCAATGACCCGCAATACGGCTTCGGGCTGCGCGGCTCGTTCCGCTTCATCGGCGAGCGGGATGCGGCGGATCATGCCGAACTGACCGGGCTGAACGATGTGGATACCAGCGTCGAACTGGGTCTGGGCCTGGCGTTTACCTCGCGCAATTTCGATGCCTTCGCCGATCTGCGCTATGGCGTGATCGGGCATGAAAGCCTTGTGGGTGAACTGGGCGCCGATGTGAAATTCCAGGCCAGCGACCGGCTGACGCTGTCGGCGGGCCCGCGGCTGTTCATGGGGTCGGACAAATATGCCCAGACCTATTTCGGCGTGACCGCTGCCGAGGCCGCTGCGGGCTATGCCGGGGGCGCCTTCGGGGCCGGTGGCGGTGTGCTGAGTGCGGGTGTCGAACTGGGCGCGACCTACAGGATCAACGACGACTGGGGCGTCGAGGGCGCCGTGACTTGGAACCGGCTGATGAACGATGCCGCCGACAGCCCCATCGTGCGGACCGGCGAGCGTGACCAGTATGGTGTGCGCATCGGCCTGACCCGCCGGATCACGCTGGACTTCTGATGTCTGTCAAAGACTGGCGAACACGCGGTCCAGCAGGGCGGCCTGTTTGTCCGTGCCCCAGGGCGGGTTGACGACGATCATCCCGCTGCCCTGCATGCCATGGCCCGGACGCACCGGGGCGAAGGCCACCTCGTGACGCAGGGCACCTGCAATGGCACCCGTGATCGCCCGGACCATGGCGGCGTGGCGGTCGTCGGGCAGGATCGGATACCACAGCATCAGCACGCCGACGTTCCATTTCGCGTGCAACTGCGGCAGGGTTCCGGCCAGGGTGGCATAGTCGGATTTCACCTCATAGCTCGGATCGATCAGCAGCGCACCGCGCCGGGGGGTCGGCGGCAGCAGGGCCTGGGCCAGGGCCAGGCCGTCGGTCTTGTAGAGATGGGCGTTCACGGCCTTTGACAGCGCGCCATGTTCGCCGGGGTGCAACTCGGCCAGGTGCAGGGTGTCGCAGGCGCGCAGCAGGTGGCGCGCGATCAGGGGCGATCCGGGATAGGCGTCTGCACCATGGGCGGCGCGGGTTGCGGCCAGGGCGCGCAGATAGGGGTGCCCGGCCGGCAGCAGGGGTTCAACCCGCCCTATGCCCGCCGCCGCCTCGCCGGTCTTCAACGCCTCGGGGGCGGCAAGGTCGTACAGCCCGCGCCCGGCATGGGTTTCGACATAGGACAGCGGTTTGTCCTTGCCCGTCAGATAGTCAAGCACGAAGGCCAGCAGGGCGTGCTTGTGCACATCGGCCAGATTGCCCGCGTGATAGCCGTGCTGATAGGACAGCATGTCAGCCGTCGTAGCCTTCGACGATGATCACCCGCCCCTCGGACACCGGCACGCGGATCGCCTTGGCGGCCTGGTATTCGGGGCTTTCATAGCAGGCGACGGCGTCGGCGTAGCTGTCGAATTCGATCACCACGGTGCGCGGATAGGGATCGCCCTCGACCGCCTGCTGCGCACCGCCGCGCACGACGAACCGCGCGTTCCATTTCGCGAACACCGGGCCGTTGGCGGCCTTGTAGGTGTCATAGGTGGCGGCATCGTGCACGATGTTGTTGGCGATCCAGTAACCTTTGGGCATTGTCGGCTCCGAGAGAGGTGGGTTTCACCCACCCTACGTTTATCGAAAGGACAGGCAAGGATGGATATGGAATTGGGCGGACACCGCGTTGTGGTGACGGCGGGGGCGGCGGGCATCGGCCTGGCCATCGCGCGGGCCTTTGTGGCCGAAGGCGCCGAGGTGGTGGTGTTCGATGTGGACGAGGCCGCGCTGGTGGCATTGGGCGACAGCGACCCGGCAATCACCGGGTTTGTGTGTGACGTCGCCGACCGCGCGGCGGTGGCGCGGTTCATGGACGATGCCCTGGGCGTTCTGGGGGGGCTTGATTGCCTGGTGAACAATGCCGGGATCGCCGGGCCCACGGGGTCGGTGCAGGACATCGATCCCGGCGACTGGGACAGGACGCTTGCGGTTTGCCTGACCGGCCAGTTCAACGTCGCGCGGCTGGCGATACCGGCCTTGATCGACAGCGCCAACGGGTCGATGGTGAACCTGTCGTCGCTGGCCGGGCGGGTGGGCTTTGCCATGCGCGCGCCTTACGCGGCGGCGAAATGGGGGGTGATCGGGTTCACCAGATCGCTGGCGATCGAGTTGGGCGGGGCGGGTGTGCGGGTGAATGCCGTGCTGCCGGGCCTCGTGGCGGGCGACCGGCAACGCCGGGTGCTGGAGGCCAAGGCCCAGGCCCAGGGCCGGTCCTTCGCCGAGACCGAGGCGCGGGCGTTCTCGTACACCTCGCTGAAGGATTATGTGACGCCCCGCCAGATCGCCGATCAGGTGCTGTTCCTCGCCTCGGTGCGGGGGCGCACGATTTCGGGGCAGGCGCTTTCGGTGTGCGGCGATACGGGGATGCTGGCGTGAGCGCTCAGGTGACAAGGGCCGCGAGGGTGGCAAGGGCCGCGATCTCGGCCAGTTGCTGCGCGGCGCCGAGGATGTCGCCGGTCTGACCGCCGATCCTGGCCCTTGCGATGGCGCCGAGGCCGAGGGTTGTGGCAGTGACGGCGACAAGCGCCGGCACGGTGGCAAGGCCGAGGCAGGGAATGGCGATGACCAGGGTCGCCAACAGCGCGATGGCGGTGGTTGTGGCGCCGGGCGCGCCGGTCTGTGCCGACAGGCCACCCGGGCGGGCGGGGGGCAGGCGGTGGGCCAGCACGACCATGGGCAGGCGCGACAGGGCGGCAGTGCCGATCAGCGCCAGGAACCCGTGACCTGCGGCGAACAGGGTGGCAAGCGCGGCCCAGCGCAGGCCAAGCGACAGGATCAGCGCCGTTGCCCCGTAGGTGCCGATATGACTGTCCTTCATGATGGCCAGGCGCCGCTCGCGGGTCCAGCCGCCCCACAACCCGTCACAGGTGTCGGCCAGCCCGTCCTCGTGCAGGGCCCCGGTGACGATGGCGCCGGTGGCAAGGGCAAGGCCGGCGGCAAGGGCGGGGGGCAGGCCGATGGCCAGCGCGATCACGCCGGCCAGCCCCGCAAGGGCGCCGATGACCGCCCCGGCGATGGGCCAGGCCCAGGCGGCGGCAGCGCCCCTTGTGTGGTCGGCGGAAATGGGCAGGCGGCTGAGCAGGGCAAGGGCGGCGGCGATGTCGGTGGGTTCGGGTGTGTCGTTGTTGCGCATCGGGTCGCCTCATTTGCCGCTTTTGCCTGTCGGTTCCATGGTTAGACAGGGCGGCACACCAGATCAACGAGGCAGATGCGATGTATGACGGTTCCCTGACAAGTCTGGCGGAGGTGCGGGCGGCCCTGGCGGCCCTGCCCGGCCCCGACGGGTTGGCCATTGCGGGCGCTGCGGCGCGCAATGGGCAGTTGACCAAACCGCCGGGCGCGCTGGGCCGGCTGGAGGATCTGGCGCAGTGGTATGCCGGGTGGCGGGGCGATGCGCGGCCTGTCATCGCGGCGCCGCAGGTGATTGTCTTTGCGGGCAATCACGGAGTCGCGGCGCGGGGGGTTTCGGCGTTCCCGCCCGAGGTGACGGTGCAGATGGTGGCGAATTTCCGCGCCGGGGGGGCGGCAATCAACCAGCTGGCCCGCTGTTTCGGGGCGCGGATGGATGTGCGCGCGCTGGAACTGGAACGGCCCACGGCGGATTTCACCAAGGGCGTGGCAATGGACGAAGGCGATTTTGTCACCGCCCTGCGCGTCGGGTGGGAGGCGGTGGACCGCGCCACCGATCTGCTGGTGGTGGGCGAGATGGGCATTGGCAACACCACGGCGGCGGCGGCGGTGGCGGCGGCGCTGTTTGGCGGCGGTGCTGCGGTCTGGACCGGGGCGGGCACGGGGGTGCAGGGCGCAGCACTGGCCGCCAAGATCGCGGTGGTCGAGGCCGGGGTGGCGCGGCACGGGGGCTCGGGCGATCCGCTGGCGGTGCTGGCGGCGCTTGGCGGGCGCGAGATGGCGGCGATGGCGGGGGCGGTGCTGCGGGCGCGGACGCTGCGCATTCCGGTGATCCTGGACGGGTTCATCTGTTGTGCTGCGGTGGCGCCTTTGGCCGTGGCGGCGCCGGGCGCGCTGGATCATTGCGTCGCGGGGCATCTTTCGGGCGAAGGTGCCCATGGCGCGCTGCTGGAGCGGCTGGGCAAGGCGCCGCTGCTGAACCTGGGGCTTCGCTTGGGCGAAGGCTCGGGCGCCGCGTTGGCCATCGGGGTGCTGCTGGGGGCGGTGGCCTGCCATTCGGGCATGGCCACCTTTGCCGAGGCGGGGGTGGCGGCGGGCCGAGCCTTGCCCCGCCCGGGCGGCGGTTGATCGGGAAGGCGCCGTGATTTACCCAGCTGCAAAACTCTGTGATGGGTGGCGATGGATGATCGAAAAACCTGCCCGCAATGTCTGGGCACCTGCCGCTGGCCCATCGGCAGCAACGACCCTTGTGTGTTCTGTGGCGGTGAGGGCTGGGTAACGCTCGCGGCCCCGGGAGAGGGGCTGGGCCGGCTGCTCGGGCCGATCCAGCGCTTCGATCTGCCCCTGACCCTGCGCCTGGCCATGATGCTGGCCGGTATCGCCGGGGGTCTCGCGGCACATTACTTTGCCGAACTGCCTGCGACGCCGCCATGGCACTGGGGATCGGCGGCGTTGGGCGCGTTGCTGGGCTGGAGTTTGCCCGAGGGTCTGACGAGAATTGCCGTTCTGATCTTTCGCCTGGCGATCTTTGCCGCCTTTGTCGCCTTCGGGATTGCCTTTTATCATGGCATCCGTTGGTACAACGGTATCCCGATCCCCTGGTAGGGCGGGGGCGCCGCCCGACGCGCCGCCCTGCCACCTTACTTCACCGGATTGCGATAGGTCATCCTGCGGACCGAGCCTGTCTTGCTGCGCATCAGGATGGTTTCGGTGGTCAGGAACCCCGGTTCGCGCCGGATGCCTGCGAGGATCGAGCCATCGGTGACGCCCGTGGCCGCAAAGATCACATCGCCCGTGACCATATCGTTCAGGGTATAGACCCGGTCGAGATTGGTGATGCCGGCTTTCTTGGCGCGGGCCTTTTCATCGTCGTTGCGGAACACCAGCTTGCCGAAGATCTGGCCGCCCATGCATTTCAGCGCCGCTGCGGCCAGTACCCCTTCGGGCGCGCCGCCTGATCCCATGTACATGTCGATGCCGGTCTTTTCAGCCTCGGCGCAGTGGATGATGCCCGCGACGTCGCCATCTGTGATCAGGCGGATCGCCGCGCCCGTGGTGCGGATTTCGGCGATCATTTCCTCGTGGCGGGGGCGTTCGAGAACGCAGACGGTGATGTCTTCGGTGCTGCACCCCTTGGCGGCGGCCAGGGCCGACACCCGTTCGCTGGGCGACATGTCCATGGTCACCACACCGCGTTTGAACCCGG
>Ga0105054_10008631_pt1 | contig 13444 bp, 7 predicted proteins | sample BON02_FD_78091 | JGI IMG/M metagenome (GOLD analysis project Ga0105054, IMG submission 78091) | Freshwater microbial communities from Lake Bonney liftoff mats and glacier meltwater in Antarctica - BON-02 (megahit assembly) | ecosystem: Environmental > Aquatic > Freshwater > Ice > Glacier...
CAAACCAGCAAAAAGATCCACATCCTCAACATCAATAGTATGATCAACGTCTACGAGGGAATCAAACACTCGTAATAAAACCTGTTTTTCATAGCAATAGGTAGATATATAATCATGCACTAAGCAACTTTTGTATTTCCATAGTGCTTCGTGCCCAGGGTATTTTGCAACGAGACTCGAACAATAAATGATATCCCTCTGAAGTTGATTGAGTGTATTCCCAGACGCAGTTATGAGATTCTTCATATAAAACATTGACGAAAAATCAGAAACATGCACTGGAAACCATTCACGCATGAGTTTCATTTCATCATCTAGTTGTTTCGGGGTCAGGAATTTACAAATATCATTTCGGTGACTCCATGAGTTGTAGCACCGTGGGTACGCCTGACAGACTTTATGGCAAATTTTAAGCTCGTGATCAAAATACCGACAATGATTTTCTCCCGCCACAACGTACTGATCTAAAAGCCACTTGCGATGCGCCCATGTAGCTGAGCTTTTGAAATGTTTGCTCAAAACTAAATCGCACAGAAAAAGTTCCTTCTCCCATTGATTTGACTCCTTCACCAAATTCTTTCTGAAGTTCCACGCGGTCTCAAACTCTCCATTTAGCAGCAGCATAATCGTCGTACAAGCCTGAATTTCCTTTTGAGCATTAAAAAGTAATCTCGACGCCCTATAAAGTTTTGGCAAAGACTTCAAGTCAAATGCAAGCCTACGTCCCTCATCCATCCATTCATAAGATTTCCCTTCCAGGATAACCATTCCAATTTCATCTACACTTCCCAATCTACTCAACACTTGATGTCCTAATGACACCACCGTTTGTTCCATGTGAATAAAAAAAATTGAAACGTATTGTGATGTGGCGAGCTAGTGTGAGGGTCTCACCTGCGCTGTTGTCGCTGGTGATGATTTCTAAGCATCCCATCAATGAAAACGGTCCCGACATTTATAACTGGTCCAAAACTCATAAATGCCGTCCAAGAAATTTCATCACTCCAGAATCTGAACAGGAGATTGTACACTTGCTGAAACAAGCTCACGAATCTGGCACTAAAATTAGATGCATGGGATCCGGTCTCTCTCCCAATGGACTCGGGTTTTCAAATGACGTTTTAATCTCCATGGAAAATATGAATAAAGTGCTTGAGTTGGATGTTGTGAACAAAACAGTAACTGTTGAAACGGGTATTCTCGTGGGAGACTTATTAGAGGTGTTGCATGAGACTGGCTTGACTTTGCAAAACCTTGCGTCTATTAATCAGCAGCAGATTGGAGGTTTTATTCAAGTAGGTGCTCATGGTACTGGGGCGTCTATTCCTCCCGTTGAAGAACAAGTTCTTGACATGCGGCTAGTAACACCTGCCTTGGGAGTGTTGGATTTATCACCTATCAAGAACAGCGAGTGTTTTCAAATGGCGAAGTGTGGTCTGGGTGCGTTGGGCGTTGTTACTCAAGTGACGTTGCAATGCGTGAGTGCACACAAGCTGAAGCAAGTCACTACGGTCCATGATAGTGATTCCCTTATTGCTAGCGAGCCGGAACATATGAATAGATTGAGGGAGAATAGACATGTTAGATATATGTGGGTTCCTCACGCTAATAAGGTGGTTGTTGTCAGCAGTAACATGGTTGAAGGTGTTGAGTCCACTAGCCCACATCCCAAAGGCGATACTTCAGCCATGGTGAAGTTATTAAACTCGGAACAAAATGTGTCTCAAATGAGTGTTGCAGATCTTCGCGATAAACTTCTTCATCATAACCCATTGTCAACTGAATATTTGAAGCAAGTGAATACATCAGAAGCAGCATATTGGAGTAGTTTAGATTCTTCACTGGTTTGCGACGATTCCGCAAACATATTAGGCTTTGATTGCGGCGGAGAACAATTGGTTTTGGAAATCGTAGTTCCTTGTGGTACTTTAGCCTCTCCTACGGGAGTTGACTTGAAGTTCATGGAGAAACTATTGGAACAAGTTGATGGTTTTCCATCTCCGTCTCCGATTGAGCAACGGTGGACTTGTGGCAGTTCTGCCTCGATGAGCCCAGCCCACAGTGTTCATCCGGAAGACAAATTATATAGCTGGATAGGAATTATTATGTATCTTCCAGATGATCAACAACGGGAAGCGATATCGGCGAAATTTAAAGAGTATGTACAAGTGTTAGAAAACGTTTCTAGTCACTTTGAAGGCGTCCAAGTGCACTGGGCAAAGTTAGAAGTACCGGAAACGCCACAAGAATTAAAATCATTAAAATACAAGTTGGCACAGCATTATCCGCTAGAAAAATTTCGGGAGTACAGAGACTTACTGGACCCTAAGAGATGTCTTTCGAATTCCTTTTTAGAAAGTTTATTTGAGGATTAATAATTCATCGAGTAAATAAAAAAGAAAATATTCATTTGTTTAATTTTGAGCACCCTTTTCCAGCATAGCTCCAGCATCAACACTACCAATGAATTCTGTGGAAACCAGGCCAGATTTTGATAGGCGGTTGTTTAGTTGTTGTGCATCATTCCTTGAGAACATAGGGTTTAAGCCGCGAGATCCAGCAAAGAACGAGCACGAGAATCGCTCCCCAAACATCTTGATATATTTAGCAGCGTCTTCATCCACCAAGGTTCCAATAACTGATCCTCTCTCATCGCATTTCGCAATAGGTGACAAGTATTCTGGGGGTATAATACAGACTTGATTGAACCTCGCTTGTTTAACAGGATCTTCAGTCACGAATAGTTTACCGCACGTGAATACAAACAAATCTTCAAGCGTCAGTCTGACGACTTTCTTGGTGAGTTTTGACAAAAAGAATCCGATCGAGTCGGATTGAATTCGATAGCCACGAATCTGCTTTCCGTCAAAGTGAACTCTGTCCCGTCTCATCACGTTACAACCCGCAGTAACTATATGCAACTTTTGATCTGTGTTGCCATTGATCACCCGACGAACGCTAGGAGAAACATAGGTGATGTTTTTGGAAATTAATTCATCACTGTCTTCTACCTTTGTTTTCTTGTTCTTCTTCTGAATCATGCGACCTTCACCAACTCTGGTCATGAAACAATCTTTGAGATTCTCAGTGAAACCATAGTAAGTGTTTATAGTATCCCATGTCTCATCGGAGATTGGAAAGAAATAGTCATCGCGTTCAAGAGCGTCATCACTCTTCGTGGTTTCTTCACTAGACGGAGTACAATTCTTGGACTCCTGGGGTGGTGCTGCCAATGACTCGTGAAGTGGCGGGTACTCCTTTGAAAAATTCACATCCCCTCTCGATTCCTTAACTTTCTTTATTAAACATACAAAGAAGCCGGAAGTATCTTGATCATTAGGCATGATTCTCATACATCTTTCCAAATGCATCGCCTGTTTCTCCTCCTCGCATGTTGGCGGCCATACCGTGTGAGGGGCTTTTTTGCTATCTTTTTCATCTTTCGTTTTGGCTTCATAATCTTCTTTACTAGTAAAAACCTCCAATGATTGCCCTTCACTGCCATCAACGCCATGTTGCTTGAGCTCCGAGCTAACGCGAGATGATCGACCCAGTATCCATGTATCAAGACCTGATCTTCTCTTCAACGAAGGCAAAGTGCCGCTTGTATCAACCAACTCCAGCGCACCTTCATTCGCTCGTAGTAGAGCAGCCACCACCGCTTCATTCTCAATTGGATTCAAGGAACAGGTGGAGTAAACCATAAGGCCACCTACTTTTAACACTTGGACACAACGTTGAGCCACCAACGTTTGTACCTTATGCAGGTCCATTCCATTGAAAGGATCCCATCGACGCCAAATATCAGGTGACTTACGAATAGTACCATCTCCAGAACAAGGAACATCAGCCAGTATTCTGTCGAAGAAACCGTGACTTTGCATATCAAGGAACTTGGGAATAGAAGGAAACATTTTCCCATCATGATTGGTGATGATTAAGTTAGGACTAGGGATTCGTTTGAGTTGATGACTAAGTAAGTAGGCTCGATCTCGACTCATATCATTTGCAACTAGCAATCCAGATGGTGGTTCGAATTTACCGGTGGAAAAATCGTCACAGTGCAAAGCCTCCAGAATTTGGGCTGTTTTACTCCCTGGAGAAGCGCACATATCCAGTACAAAATGCTCAGGCTTGACGTCTAGAAAGAACGGAGGAATCATTGAAGCCTCTTCCTGTCGGGTTAAATATCCAGCTTCTGACTCATGGTAGACAAAATTGTGAAGGCCCTTTAGTTGGGGGGCTTTTCGCATTATGGTTCTGCTGGTGCCACACTTCCATCCATGGTTATTAGGATACCATGATATACGCTTTGGACCATCAGCAATCACACCAGGAGTGTTCTTTCTACCCGAGCATAAACATCTCTTGAGAACTTCAGCATCTAACTTCATCGGGTACCCTTGTGATAGCTCGTTCTCCAACTGATGAACGAATGACTCAGCAGATGTATCGGTGGAATGCAAACGAAAAGTTGCAGGTAATTCAGTCGATAGAATATCCATGAATTCGTTTTCATCAGCATCATTTCGGAAGATCCCATTCAATTTGTAATAATCCCTGTAAATGGAATTTGTAGCTGGGACCACTTTATACATTCCAACATCTTCTCTTCTTTCAGCCCGTGGTTTATCGCTATTGCGATTCAAATTTCTTTTGTTATTCATTAGTATAAACATGTTCAAAGGTCGAACAACTAACTTACTTGCGTTTCTTCCCCATCGTTTGTTAAATGAGTGGCCAATCTCCTAAAGTTATGGGGGGCTCGATACTATTGATTGTGGTAGCCATTGAGTATATGAATAGCATGGGAGAGGAGGAGCAGAAGCGATTGGAGAAGGAGAAGCGTCGATTGGCTTTCGCGGCAACAAAGACAGTTGTCCAAAAGGAAAAGCTTAATAAGACTCAACGTCGGGAACTGCAAGAGAAACAAAGACTTGAAAAATTAAAATCGAATCCTGTTCTAAAACCAAAGCCGTCACTTGCGAAGCCGTCATCTGACACCAAGCCTGTTAAGCGAGGAAATATCCAACGAACTGTAGCCCGAAAAAGCGTAGAACTTTTTTCTCACTTGCCTCAATACGAGAAAGAATCTTCATTGACCTTGAAAGTGAACCCAGCCTCGCAACTCCATCCTGCCATTGTGTGTTTAGGACTCAAGTACCACGACAATGTGATTACAGGATCAAGTGCCCGAGCAGTAGCCATGCTCACTAGTTTCAAGGAAGTTATTAACGATTACGAAACTCCAGAGAACCAAACGTTAAGTAGAGATCTGGATCGTCATTTGAAGCCGATGATTCAGTTTCTTATACACTGTCGCCCACACTCTATCACTATGGGTAATGCAATCAAGCATGTTAGGCATGCCATTACTGGTCTCTCATTTGATCTCAATGAATCGCAGGCCAAGGAGAGTCTTCTCGACGTTATCGACAATTACCTTCAAACCCGAATTGTTTTGGCCCAGCAACAAATTGTAAAAATTGCTGGATCGAAGATTTCAGAGGGTGACACCATTCTCACGTTCGGAAGGTCCCATGTCGTGGAGCAAACTTTGATTAATGCCCATCGTGAAGGACTGAAATTTAAAGTTGTAATCGTCAACGCGAGACCTCGAAACGAAGGGGAGCTGCTTGTTAAAAGGCTAGCTGAAGAAGGGATTGACTGTGCTTTTATATTATTAACATCCATGTCTTATGTTATGGAATCGGTATCCAAAGTATTTCTAGGAGCCTGCTCTCTGATGTCTAACGGTGCAATGGTTGGCCGAGCTGGGACTGCCTCGGTTGCGATGATGGCAAAGGCATTTAACAAACCGGTATTGGTGCTGGCAGCCAGACATAAATTTACAGAGAAAGTGCAGTTGGATAGCATTACCAACAATGAACTTGCAAACCCAGATGAATTAATTCTTCCTCTCAGTGAAGAGAACCGAAGTTGTCTATATGATTGGCGAGATATTCCCAATATGAACTTGCTTAATTTGAATTATGACTTGACTCCTCAAGAATTCATAACTATGATAATAAGCGAGTTTGGAATGATTCCACCTTCGTCTGTTCCCGTGATTGTTAGAGAGAAGGAATAACAACAAAAAATTTGACCGTTTCGACTTTTATTTTTATTATTAGTTGTATGGGTGCCAAAAAGTCTTTACCGGCAAATCGAGTCTCGCCTGAACATGCAAGACTCCCAGTCGCGAAGAATCAGGTAGCACCAATCACCCCAGTTTCCGATAGCGTGCATTTTGAGGACCTGATCATTCGAAATGTAGAAACAATTACAATTACAAGAACTGTCCGAATATTCCTCTCTTCGACATTCAGAGACTTTGCATTTGAACGTGATTATTTAATGCGACATGCATTGCCTGAGCTTCAAAATTTTGGAGCTGAACGGGGTATCATGTTTATCTTTGTTGATTTGCGTTGGGGCGTGACGAGTGAAGAGAGTAGTGGTGGTGACGTACTTAAACTATGTCTGCAAGAGATTGACGCATGCAGACCCTTCTTTGTAGGCATGCTGGGTGAGAGGTATGGTTGGCACATCAGTGGCTTAGGTGATGAATCGCTGTTGGAAACAACGATGAACATCGGAGAAAGACTATACCCATGGATAGCCAACTATAGGGATAGGAGTGTAACCGAACTGGAAATGCTGTACGGTGCACTTTTACAACCTGGAAATTCGGAGGAAAATGCGACATTCTATTTTAGAGATCATCAAGGTTTCAAGCGAATCATGCAGAACAAGATCGAAAAGGAAGAATTATCAAACTATGAGCCTGAAAATGACCATGCTTACATGATGCAATCTAATTTAAAAGCTCATATTAGAAAATCCTTTCCACAAAACATTTGTGAATACGCGGATATTAAAGATCTTTCTGACTCGCTTGTTCAGCATATATCAGTTGCAGTCGAGCGCATGTTCCCGCATTCAAAAACGGAGGATTCTTGGGATTTGATCCAAGTTCAACATCGGACATTCGCAGCATCAAGAACCATAGGATACATACGTAATGAAACAATGGACGCAAAGATCGCCAGTTTCTTGCGGGTTGAAGCGGTGAATCAGATGCGTGGTCTCGCGGTGTATGGTGTTAGTGGTGCTGGTAAAACAGCATGTTTAGCGAATTGGCACTTTGACTCGGATACTTATTGTGTATTTTCTCATTTTGTAGGAAGCACCCCAGAAAGCACTGACTACTTTCACATTCTAAGGCGAATGGCGGTGTTCTTCACAAAACGGTTTGGATATCAAGTACTTGGATCTGTCATAAAAACCCAGTCTGATGTTGCATCCACTGACGCTTTAAAACTGGTACCTAATCGAGTCATTCAAGAAATTATCCCCGAATTGCTCGCGTCTGTTGTGGCACTATCTAGCAAATCACAAATTGTACTTGTTCTTGATGGAGCTGATCAACTGGATGAAAAAGGTCAGTCATTGCACTGGCTACCTGACGTACCAGGTGTACACTTACTTATTTCGATGAAAACAGATACAACCCCCTGGACACATTGGCGAAATCGAAAATGGTTTGAAACATATGAAATTCAAAAACTAGGTCATGACTCTCAGCAAGAAATGGTGAGAAAATATCTGGCAGTTCATGCTAAGAAATTTGATTCCGTCCAAATGAGTTTGATTGAGGAATACAAGGCCCAGTGCAGCAACCCACTTTTTTTACACACTGTGCTTGACGAAGCTCGCTTATTTGGTAATTTCTTCGATCTCACAGATTACTTGAGGTCTCTTCTTCAAGCCGCATCTGCTGAGGAATTATTTTACCTGGTGCTCAGCAGAATGGGGCGCGAATGTGGAAAACTCTTAGTACACTGGGTGACAGGTTTAATTCTTTATTCAAAAGACGGGCTTACTGATCAAGAAATACGAGAGATTTTAACTGTGAAAAACCATGACAATTTCACTCTTCAAGGCGACGAACACATACTTTCGTTAGTGCAACTGTTGTATAGTGTACGAGAGCAGCTTTGCTTGGTCCCCGGTATATTGCAGTTCTTTCACGAGTCCATTAAAACTGCAGTTGGCAAATATATAAACGGAGCTAGTCATGTTTTCCACCTGCGCTTGGCTGATTATTTTACCACTATGGCCACTGATGATAGAAAGCTGCGTGAATTACCATATCATTTGCTAAAAACCAACCGAATTCAGGAATTAGCGAACTTTCTAGCTCAACCAGATGTGATTGTTGTATTGCTCAATGATGAATCCAGAAAATACGAATATCTAAAATTCTGGAATGAAATTGGGACCCAGATGTCTTTGGACGGTTTACTTTTGGAAGCCTTCAACAAATGCAAGTCGGAAATAGGGTTTAATAAATTGGATAGGAAACGAAAACAGGAGATTGAATCGGGTGCGCAATATGTGGGATGTATTGGAGTTCTATTGGAGCTTCTTGGATATCATGAAGCTGCATGCAATGTGATTCGTGACTCTATTGTATTAAATACATTCGTGTACGGGGAAGTACATTCGAGTGTCGGCGAAGCATGTCTTAAACTTGCTGCTATATACGAGAAGGTCTTTTGTAATTTTGATGTTTCTCTTAAGCTGAAGCAGCGCGCCATCGATATTGATCGGGAACTCAACGGAGATGATCATTTAGACCTCGACAGTCTAATTGCGGTATATATAAAAATGTGCCGATGGAAGGACGCGTTAAACCTCTGTGAGAAGTCGTTGAATCAGAAGAGAGGGCCATTGGAGGATGCTCACACATATACGCGCCTCGGAGAGATATACGAGTACACTGACAATTCAAAGATGTCCGGTGAAATGTACAACAAGGCTTTGTCTATCCGCCAGAAGTTGCTAGGCCCTTCACATCCTGCAGTTGCTAGGTCTCTAATGGATTTAGGTTCGATCACTGCACTGCCTGAAAACGTAGAACAAGGTTACGTTGTCTTGCGAAATGCATTAGGCGCTTGTCACCCCGATGTCGCTGCAGCTGCCAATAATCTTGCTTGTGTATATTCTAAAAATGGGGACTATTCCAAAGCACTTGAATTGCATCAAACTGCGAATAAAGTAATAGAAGAGCGCGTGGGCGACGATCATCCGATATATGCCACTTCACTATGCAACATTGCCAATGTCTGTCAAGAAATAGCAGAGCAGGCATTCATTTCAAGAGATGACCAATTGGAAAATGAGATGACGAGTAAAGCAGAGGAACACTATACGAAGGCGATTCTTATATACAAGGTGAAACTAGGAGATGCTAGTATCGAGTTGGCTACCACCACTTACAATTACGCTTCGTTTCTCTATGACATTTTCAACAGAGACCATGAGAAAAATACACTGCAATCAGCTTGCAATCATTTTAAGCAGGCTTACGAGATGCGACTGAACATATTTGGTGCAGAAAGCGAAACTGCGGTTTCCTCGCGAGATGCATGGGAGCAATGCGAGACAATGAATTCAAACTTTAATAAAGAAAACGGGTTTCAGGATCCGTTGGTGGCAGCATCCACGAATGCCGCCGTGTTGGAGGCAATGATCCCAAATTTTCCAAATCCGCTCTCACACCCAGGCCACGAATTCGATGCGGTTTTAACATCAGTTGCGGATTCATTGCAAATTGATTTACCATCAGAACATGAGGTTCGATCATCATTGAGCAAATTAGGAATTGATTCATCCTTGATAAACTTGGGGCAATTTGTAGCCATGTATCAAGATATTTTGATGAGTCACTATGTCATCATAAACAGTAAACTTGTTTGATTTGATTATCTAGGCATATGATTCAACTTGTGTTGAATTACTGGCATTTTATTGACTGATTCAAAAAGGGATTTCAATCAGTCGTTCACAGACTTATAGTTTGATTTATTTCCATGTCACAGCGTTCCCCTTTTTGATTAAAACTGATGTATTCCGAATAGATGAAAAGATGGAAACTAAAATCGCCAGAAAACCTGTGCTTTTGCATTCTTGGAGATTTTGAATCTTAGCATGGATCGTTCTATCGAAGATTCTCCTAATTCAAACAAAAATCCAAATGCGAATTTATGTTCTTTATTTAAAACGATACGAATCGCCTGACCGAGAATTCCATCCCGCCAAAGGAATTATATGAAATATGATGCAACGAATCAATAAATTATTTTTACCTGCGTATATAATGTGGTTTAACGAGTCACCTTAAAGCTCCTTCATTCTTCTGACTGGATTTAACAATGGTGGATGTTGATGTTGACTCATCAGTATTGTTGCCCTGAGAGCAAGAATCCTTTATCAACTTCTTCCCAGCAACAGATGATGCTGGACCATTTAGCGAGGAGGAGGGAGGTTGCAGTGCATACACCTGAGCAAACCTAGAAAACAATAAAGTATTAATTCAAATTCAAAATGCTATTCGTGAAATCACTCAATGTCCACTTACACTATTCCCTAAGTTTCAAAAGCTTTTTGAGTACCTACGAGTACATTTAAAATACATACTTACCAGTTGACCATATGCATTAGTGGCAAGAGTCCAAACCCATATTTCTGGTGAGCCTGTGTACTCACCTGTACCATAAAACATGAAAACCAGGAAGAAGGAGGCCATTTTGATAGATGCAAAGACCATCGATAGAGCAAATCCATTTACTAGTCTTGCTTTCGTTCTCCTTTGTGCATTTTGGAAATTAGAATTCAAACCTGAAGATGATATTTCGCTTGAAGATTTCAAAAAAGCAAAAACCCTGTAGCAAATTTTGAATTCGTACACTAAGATCACTACCTGGATAACCACTGGTACTAAACATAACAGCTGGACAAGTTTAGAAACATTCTGAGGACTTAAATAAAGAAGGATCACAACCAAATCCAAAACTGGAAGGAACTGTGAGATTCTCCTGACCCAGAGGTTGCCCTGTCTACCATCTTGCTGAGCGGTGAGAGAAATGGATTGGCATTTTTGGATGAAATCCTGCCAATGTAAATAAAGGGCTAGTTGCATCGCCACACTGGACATGAAAAAACCCCAATTTACAATCATCATGTATTTGACATCAAGTAGCCCAACTGTTCCCTGTCCATCTATTAAACTACCAAATCCCAATAAAATACTCTCGACACCATTGATGAACAGAATTCGTTGAATGGTAGCTGGGTTTTTTCGAATTGTTTTTCTGATCCACATATACCGGAAACAGTATACACCAGCTACAATGAACCCAACCCCGCACAACCATCGTAAAAACATCCGAATCGTCGTACTTTCAAAATGGGCCTTATACTCATTGGGCGACACATGCAATACACCATTTACCTCCGCAATGTCATTATTCATCAATAATGCAATTAATCGAGTGCTAAATTCTGTTTCCTCTGCGCTCAGGAAAATTGAATCGCGAAACGCTTCATCTTGCTCAAAATAATCTTCAAAAGTATTCCCATCGTGCCAAAATGAGACTACACCTGGACTGGTACCAGAATATACCAGAATAAAAATGGAACTTGGAAATTGTTTGGCTACATAGGCTAGACACAGGCCTGGTTTGCGACCCAAACAAATTTGATGGAATCGAGTTGACATTTGAGATTCAATTAAAAGTACCATTTTATTCTCATACTTGTCAGCCATGGAGGTATCAATAATGATATCTCCAGTATCTATTGCTCTTTTTAAGTGTGACTTGAATATATCGAATTCAGCAGAAGACACTGCTGCAACTGGACCGGTGAAAGTATACGGATCTTGGACTCCCCAAAATGAATAATGTGGGGTAACCAGCTCCAGTCCGGTCACTGTTCCATCACTAACAACAAGATCACGAGCTGAACCTTGATAAACCAGAATACTGGCACAAAGTGCAAATAGAGACATTCTCTGGACGAGATCGTTTAACAAAATATATCCGTTCCGTTAATGGTCTACTCACATTTTAAGGTGTAAGACTAATCTCATGTCTTCGTATTCACTTGTAATAGTTAAGGAAGGAAGCCCTTGATATATTGGCGAAAAGAGAAATATCCTGGAGCTCGATTGAACCAACCAATGTAGCCACTAACCGTTACCATCAGTTCCGAAACCTAGAGATGTGATGCGGGGACTTTCCAAGTCTAGTCACCCGTTACAGTAACAACAAATTGACTGGCGAATCAATCATCCTGCGAAGCTTTAACAAAGAAGGGAAATCAGCAACGAAGTATCTATGCATATAATCCTTCGGTAGAGTTCGCTTCACCACGCACGTTGGAGAGGATGTCCTGGCAATCACATATTTGGTAAATATCTGGATTTTCATGGTTTGCCTTTGAGTGCGATAGATGACACGAAAAAATGATTGTGCAACTTGAACTCTTTTCTCAAAGAAGGCAATCGCACTGCGACGGTACATTGTCCCCCCATTCTACGAAGTTCTTTGTTCTTGAAAGTACGCCTTGAGATGACTCATTGAAGCAGGCAGTAGAGTTCCTATAGTTGTCCAATAATGGGTACCCAATGCCACCATGTTTAATAATCAGTTCTCTAAATCTCGGCAAAAACGAAAAATAAATTGAATGAGTCAAAATATGTTCCTTTCCGTGAATGATCATGACACATTATTACCCTTGTTGGACAACTATTAACCTCGTTGGATACCTAGTTTTGAAAATAGACATTTTGTTGGTTATTAGATAACACAATGGGTGTTTACGACCAATGACGACATGACATATCGAAAAATGAACCGTTTTCGAGTGCTACTGTACTCCTATTTAAAATGTTAACTAGGCTTTCTTCATAATTTGATATTTTTCAGTCGCACCTTGAAGAAAAAGAGCAAAACAACCATATTCAAAATCGATGTTTGCACTACGAGTATTTGGAATAAGATTATCGATTGCCGCAGATGATCTATCATTGCCATGCGCATTCGGCTCAGTTCTGAGATTCATATACTCCATCATTCTTGGGGTGACATCCTTCCTTGTGTTGGACAACAGCGACTGCGTTGACGATGCTGCAAAGTATACTTCATTTAGTGCCTTTGGTATTGCAGCATTCACATTCCTCTTATATTGCTTTATGTACATGGTTTCAAACCATGGAGGTATATTGCAACCAGAGAAGCGAATAGTAATGTCTCCGCTGCTTCACATTCTCCTTATCTTTTATTTTATAGAATTCGGAGCTGTCTGTTTCGGTACTTACTTGATTGCTGACTGGCAATCTCAATATAAATCCGAATGCGCTTCTTCGAATAGTGTCGTTCATTCGCTACTTACCTTCACGGTGATTTCTGTTTGGTTGGATTTATCGTTGTTTGGGTTGGTATCCTATTTGGTAACGAACAGGAACAAAAATGACAAGTATGGAGCCATGAGTACGTTTGAAGCCGAAGCTATACGCTGGGATGCACGCTGTCATTCGTGGTGCAGTTACTTTTATTGTATGACCTGCGGGTGTTTCGGGAACCGAGCAAATCAA
>Ga0105054_10008632_pt1 | contig 13444 bp, 9 predicted proteins | sample BON02_FD_78091 | JGI IMG/M metagenome (GOLD analysis project Ga0105054, IMG submission 78091) | Freshwater microbial communities from Lake Bonney liftoff mats and glacier meltwater in Antarctica - BON-02 (megahit assembly) | ecosystem: Environmental > Aquatic > Freshwater > Ice > Glacier...
TGGGGTCGAGTACCATTTAATGAAACCTACGCCCCGTCGTTAAGTACCATTTACGACGGGGCGTAGGGCTCATTAAATTTCTTGAAAATGGTACTCGACCCCAGCCCCCCACCTCTCGTCCTGGCCAGTCTTGTCGCCCAACCGGCTTCTGATAGATAGGTTTGCCGACTGTCCGCGGAGAGGCCGGTTCAATGGACTCAGTGAAGTCAGTGGGGCAAACAAACATACTCTAGGCATGCCAAAGGTTAATTAACTCGGGGCCAAACATTCTGAGAAGTTCTTTTCTGCAGTGAGTGCAGTGTAGAGTCGTGCGTCAGACCGAGTCTGTGCCAGTGCACGTTGGATGATCCAGGCCGATTTCGAGTCAGTATGTACCTTTTCTTTCATTCAAGTTTCTGTTCAAGTTCCGAGCTTGGAACGTGAAATCACGGCCGCTGGGGCCTGAGTTGGTACACATTGGTTTGTTTATACAGTAGTTGGTTTCAAATCACTGTTCTTTGCTTGTTTCCAAATCCTATCTCCCCGGCAAATTGGAAACAATACTGAGTTTCATTAAAAACTCTATATTCAAACAACCCGGGCGGGGAGAGGACAGGAAGGAAAAGGCGAGTTGAGTGACGCCCGAGTCCAACAAAAACTCAGTTGACACGGGCCGATTTCTCGACTCGAATTGAAGACGTGTGATTCAGCAATGCCGTTGGCAGTCCGTATATGTCTGCCACGCGCATGACTGAGTTACGCAACACATCTGAGAGAGTCACGTCGCTCGTACGAATAAGTCACGTCACACATATGAAGGCGTCATGCGACACATACGAGCGACATGTGAAGCTGCGACGATCTGCCGCTGACCGTGACAGATCTCGTGAAGGCCCAGGTGACACGGAAGAGTGCAGGCCCAGGTGCGTGCATGTCGTACTCGTACTAGTATTCATTATACTTTAGCGGTGGAGGTCCGTCTATTACGGAACGACAAATCATCATTTGAATGATGGGACACCAACACTTGACTCTCGACTAGGCCCGGACACAACGGTGCGTTGTCCAATTGCGTCAGTGCATCCACGAAAACTGTGACGCACGCAGGGGCCCAGGACTCAAGGCGCGTTAGAAGAGAGTGAGATCTCAGGTGAACTACAGAAGATGGATCGCGATTTTTTTTTCCAAGCCGACTTTTGTCTTTTTTTTCACATCCGAGTCATGTTCTCACGCCCCGCGCCAATTTTTACCATTACAAGTTGTTTCTCCACTTTTTCTCTGAATCGGACATCTGATTTGAAATCGGACGTCTCCACCTGATGTCTCATTTCAGATCGGGCGTCTTTTCACAGCGTTACGCTGTGCGTCGCATCCAACTTGAATCTGAAATCAGACGTCTCCCACTGGCAAAATGAGACGTCCGATTTGAAATCAGACAATGCATTGCAACACACTGGCACGACTGCAACGCTGGCACATGACCATGGCACTTAAAGTCCGCTTTCAAATCGGGGAGACATCCAATTTCAAAAAAGTGAAAGAATTAAAGGGAAAAAGGGCTCGCTACAATCCGTAGGGCCTCTGGTCCGACTCCGCTGTGGCGCACGGCGGCTCCGGGAAGCCCCTCCGCTTGCCGCGCGCCTATTTGACGGTGTGTATTAAAGATTAACCTCAGTAAAAGGTGCAAAAAACAATGATATCGAAAGACACCGAGATCGCAGCTGTCAAGCTCCCCAGACGCCTAGGGGCCCGGGGGGTGAAAGCGAAGTAGGCTGGGAACTAAACCCACTCAAGGGCGGTTTGAAGACTCGGAAACTTGGACGGGGACCATCGATCCTCGATTTGTTTGCCACGGGTTGTTTGTATAGCCGCCACACCGCTAGCCCTCCAATTACAGCAGGAACGCATACTAGTAAAGGTGGTGCGCAGTAATAGATCCCGGCCCAAGGGCACTCCCCCAGTGGACCTTGGACTTGAAGTCCTACGCATACACATATAGGCAAACAAAAGAGAAATAGAACAAAACACACATCCATAAAAACGCAACACGTATGAAGAGCACACACTGTCTGGCATCCAAAACAGGAATACATTCTCCATTCTATCTTCTTTATTTAATTTTTCCTTTTTATATTTCATCCTTTATTTTGGATCATTCTTATATAAATACACTGGAACAGGGGGGATAGGTGTAAGTGAATACAGAGAAATAGGGTCGCATGTAAGCCTGAGGAGGAAAAATATGCACATGAGGGTGGAGATACATTGTTTCTTTCTGTCTCAGGTTTCAAAGACCCAACCTAATCACTGGTGGCACTGCACTTGAGAGTAGAGTTTTGATTGGAAACTGAAAGTGGGTATCAAAGGGATGCGGAAGTTACTTGATTCACCCTGGCAATCCCTTAGCATTCCCTCCGCTTTAACACCGAGATATGGATACAGACTCGGATTTGGTTTTTGGGAAACATACTCGAAGGTCCAACTGCCACAACCGTTTTTGCTACTTGGTTCGTGCATTGCCACTTGTCCAAATTGAGAAGAGAGGGAAGAGAGAGGCGGAGAGAGAGCGCAGAAAGTGAGCATTGAAGCCTCTAGATTGAAGCGGCGGCGGCACAATGACGACCGAGGGTGACACTCCCATGACGCCGGCGGCACCGGTTGTGGACGAGCGCCAAAAGGCACTAGACAAGTACAAAGAGCGGCTGCTCAAGCACAGGTGCGGACCGATTAAGATGTTTTAGTACATCAATCTAGGCCCCTGCGCTGTGGGCAGAGTGCTCGTGCCAACATATGCCTCCTAGTACAGCGCTGTGTGGCATTTGCTTGCTTTCATAAACTTCGAAAATGTGGCACGGCAAGGTGCTGTTTCGCGCTTGCCTGTTTTCAAAAATTGTGCACAGGTTTTCGCGCACGTCTCGTGGAGCAACACGAAGGAACTGCTCAGGAAGCTCCAGTGCTGATAAATTTTATCCCAGATGTACCTCAGCTTCATCTTTACTTATTATTGTGCTGACTTGCTGGGTTGGGTGGCGATTCTACGTTCGGGGTGCGGTGATTTTGTGGGCGTCGCGCACAGGGAGATGGAGGCCAAGGTGCGAAACTTGCGGATGGAGTTGCGCGACAAGAACAAAGAGTATGATAAGACAGAAGACGACCTCAAGGCCCTGCAAAGTGTGGGGCAGATTATCGGCGAGTTGCTGCGGCAGCTTGATGACGAGCGCTACATTGTAAAGGCAAGCAGCGGCCCTCGCTACGTCGTTGGCTGCCGCAACAAGGTAAATCCCGATCTGTCAAACTGTGTGTGCAACTTGCTTGGGCGCCAACACTCATGGGTTGTTGCAGAGAGGCAAGAAAGTGTGCGCACCCCAGCCACAGCAGATTTTCTGGCGCGCGGCGATGGTGCCTCAAGCTGCCGCGCTACACTCGGTTCCGAGTGGTGCCACATGGCACCGAGTGGCGCCACATGGAACTAAGTGGCGCGCGACAGTTTGTGCTGTCCCGCTCGATCGCCACCGCGGGCGTGGTGCTGTCAGGAAAGCATTTGATTTCTTGACAGCACTGCCTGGCATTTTCCTTTTCTTGAACTGGTGCACATCTGCTGCACATTTGCCACGTCACCCTTCATTGACGAAGCGGTCTTTCGAGACGTTTTACTTCTCGTCTTTTTGCTGTTGCATTCATGTGCCTCCTCCTCTTTTGATAGTGTTGTTCTTCTTCTCTGGTGAAATTTAATCCACCAATTCTATCCACCAGGTGAGCCGCGCTGAATTGAAACCAGGCACACGTGTCACTCTCGACATGACAACACTTACCATCATGCGTATCTTGCCGCGCGAGGTCGACCCTCTTGTCTACCACATGGCGGCTGAGGATCCTGGCAAGGTGTGTTTTTTGTCTCTCGCTGCAATCAGATTTTTTTTGGTTTGGGTTTTGAGATGTCCCGGGTTTCTCTGTTCCCCCGGATTTGAATTTTATCCCCGGGTTTTTGTTTGTTCCCGGATGTTTCCCTGTCGAGAGTCAGCGTGACAAAAGAGATGGGGAGCGCGAAGGGAAGCTACCGCGCGCCCGACAAGACCGTTGACCCGAGGATTGAAAGCATAACAATACATTACAGTATATCTCAATGAAAACCCCTTTTTTTACAGTGCACTGCCCTATTTTTCTATTCACGACTCTATTTCTTCAAGATACGACCCCGTTTTTTTCAAGATCTCGACATGTGTTGTGTGTGTGTCAATCGTTGTCCTGTGCCAAAGTGCCCGCCGCCGCCACGCGCCACGCTCCGAGGAGAAATGGGCAGAGCACGCGGCATTTCCCTGGAAAGGGGTGCAAAGCCACAGTATCACAGTGATACTTGCAAGAATCGCCCATTTTTTTTTTGGATATGCTTTTGACCGCTCACTGCGCGTTGCTGGTGCAGGTGAGCTATTCGGACGTGGGCGGACTGGGCGATCAAATCCGGATGATTCGCGAGGTGAGACTCGGCAATAGCCATAGCAGCAACAGCAAAATGATTGCAGGGCGCACGGCAGCGAGGGGTTCTCCTTGGAGGCGAGGAGCCCGAGCTGCCGTGTGCCCACCCAAAGAGGAACAAGGCGCGCGGTGGCGAAAGGGCTTTACCTGACGCTGCCACGCGCCAGTCGGGTTACCTCTGTGCACCAGAGACGATCCTCCTTTTTCAACAGCAGGACCGATGAAATTTTTTTTGGGGGAAACAGGACCAACAGACCTGGTTAAAAGGCTGGTGTATTGAAAAATATGGTGAAATTAGGGTCGTGCGTTCAAAATATGGCTACACAAGGGTTTCCCTATATAACGAATATACAATGAAAGTGCGAGCCTACTTTTCGAATATTTAAAGCATAAGACCCTATTTATGCCATATTTGCCATACACTCCTCTATTTTCGCCATATTTTCAATCGCATTTCGTTTGAGCTCAAGACAATTTTTTTCGGGAAAATCGGGGGAAATCGGTTTGAGCCTGACTAGTTTGAGAATGCCAAATTACTTTTCTTCGTTGTGGAGTGGCTCAACTCGGGATTCTCGGAAAATGGGGTGTCTTCTCATTTATGTGGCTGAAAAGTAACCCTGTATTCAGCTGACCGAATTAAGTCTTAAGGACAGATCAAGGGATTATTTTCTCGTTTTGGGGGTCGGCCACTGACATCGCCTAGAATTTATCGCCCCCATCCTGCTGGGGTCGATTAAAATTGAGGTACCTTAACCTGGGGCAATACAAAACCCCGGGGCAACACAAAAACCTGGGGGCAAAACTCCGAGCTCAGTATCCTCGGGGTTTTAGGTTGTCCCCGTGTCCGCCCCGCCCTATGAATCATGTAAAAATTATTAATGGTCAGCCCCGCCGATTTGCACTTTGGGAGCTGGTATCTAAATGGTACAAATCATTTCCACCTGATCATATTGATCAGGCGGAAATGGACGACTCAACCATGTTGAGTAATTAAAACAGTAATGCATAATCTTGCGCGCAGGATCAGATCTTGGAGCATCTGATCCTCCGCAAAAGATTCCAATATTTTTATTGAACGATAAGTCAAAAATTTCCTGAAATCTGGCTATCTGAAACATATATATAATTGTGTTGGGCGGTTTTGAGTTTTTGAAAACAAAACAATCCATTTTGAATTTTTTTTTGTTGGTCAATTTTTTGTGAATGATTGGATAGTATTGAGGGAAGTGTATTTCAGAAATGTAATAAGGGAGTGTATTACCCTCTTAGTTAAGTTGCACCCCCCATTTATAGGGTTAATACACTCCCCTATGTGGGAAACCCCAGGACTCCCCTATGTGGGAAACCCCAGGGCCATGGTACGATCCAGTGTGCGCGTGGCAGCTGCTCCGCCGCCGCGCGCCCTTGGGTTGCGGCTGAAAGCGAGTGGCACGCGTCGGCTCCGGGGCTAAAGCCTGATCGCGCGAACCAAAATCTTGGAATGTTTGCTAAGTGCTATTCTTGAGCAATGAGTCTTGAGCGTTAGGTCTTGGGATCATTCGGAAAAGAGCCCTCATCCGGAAAAGAGTTTTTGTAGTTTGCTTTTCAAATGACCAGGTCTTTGGGCCACAGCCTGGGCGTGTGGAAGAAGACAACTGACGGCGAAAGGGCTTCGTTTCAAGAATTTTCACATAATATTTTTGACTGAAGGCATGCACATGGGTCCGTGTGTTGCGCAGGTGATTGAATTGCCACTCATCAACCCTGACCTTTTTATCCGCGTTGGCATCAAGCCTCCCAAGGGTGTGCTGCTTTACGGCCCGGTACGTGTGTTCTTGTAAATATCTGCGTGTGCTCGTGCATTTGCATGTGCTCTGTGTCACACATACTCCGGTTTTATTTTTTTGTACGTGATTGTGTGTTGATGTGTTCGTTCTGTCCCAGTTGTGTGCTGAGTTTCTTGTTATTGTCTGTTTGATTGTTATTGTTATGATTCCTGTGCGCCATGTTCTTATTTTATGTCGCCTTATTGTCACTGCATTCTGCGTCGCGTGTGTGCACACAGCCTGGGACTGGCAAGACCCTACTGGCGCGTGCGATCGCGTGCAACATCGAGGCGTCTTTTCTCAAGGTCGTGTCGTCGGCAATTGTTGACAAGTACATTGGGGAGAGTGCGCGTCTAATTCGCGAAATGTTCGGCTACGCCAAGGAAAAGCAGCCGTGTGTCATCTTCATGGACGAGATTGACGCCATCGGCGGCAGGCGTTTCTCAGAGGGCACATCTGCGGATCGCGAAATTCAGCGCACGCTGATGGAGCTGCTGAATCAGCTGGACGGGTTTGACGTGCTCAATAAAGTCAAGGTCATCATGGCCACCAACCGGCCCGATGTGCTTGATCCTGCACTCTTGCGTCCGGGTCGTCTTGATCGCAAGGTGGAGATCAGCTTGCCCAACGAGCAGGGCCGCATGGAAGTGCTCAAGATCCACGCCGCACCCATCACCAAGCATGGTGACATTGACTATGAGGCTGTGTGCAAGTTGGCCGACGGGTTCAACGCAGCAGATTTGCGCAACGTGTGTACCGAGGCAGGCATGTTTGCCATCCGCGCTGAGCGTGACTACGTCATTGAGGAGGACTTCATGAAGGTGAATGCTTTCTTGCTTCTTCACCTGTCCTGTAGCATGTGTATTTCCAGCAAATATTACTCGGCGAGTTTATGCTTCACTCGCGGCATACCACGGCGTACATTCTTCCTTTCTATTTATGTGAATATCATACGAATCTCTAGTATATTCTTCATGATATGTTTTGCAGGTGAATTGTACTGATGTATCTTTCGCGTGTGGCAGGCGGTGCGCAAAATGTCCGACACCAAGAAGCTCGAGGGCACCCTCGAATACAAATCAGTCTAACTTGAAGGGGCCTTTGTGGCATAGTATTCTCGACAAATCATAGTCCTGCACGAGGAGCGCAGCTCCCTACCTTTCACTCAAGAAAACGTGCAAGCACTGCAAATAATAATGTTGGTGGTAACACAAAAACACAAAAACCTACACAGCCTCACCCTCAACGAGGATGTACCCTCCCCTTTTTCCTCCCCTTCCTCCTCTTCGTAATTCTCCTTTGGATCGTGCCCGTCCATCTGTGACTGTTGCCGCAGACACATGCTCGACTTCGCCCCATCTCGATGGCGTACCGCCAGTGTCTCGACTTCCAAGTCGCACAGCGGTACAGGCCCATTTGTGGAGCAGGTGTAATCGGGGAGAGAGCTTAGACCGTGTCTAATATGTCACCTGTCGCGATGATTCCAACCTACCAAAGTTTTCCAGTCAGGATGACTCAGTGGATCATGATGTCGATGCTATTTGTGATGTCTGTGCAACTCGCGCCGGCAGCCGGTCTTTTCGAGTAGTCAATCGTCTCTTCGCCCCCACGTCAACACCGTGTCCGTGAAAAAACTTCGGTTGGTCAAGTTATTTTTATTCCGAGTCGTCCCCCTTCTGAGATACAGCTGAACAGCCCAGGGAAGACGGAAGGTTGCAAGTGCTGGGCGGCACTCTCGCTACTTCATTGTAGCCTCTTTAGAACAAACACTGCACCACACAAATAACCTTTGCCAGTGTAATGTCTTGCATGGCCCTGGGCAGCCCTCTCGCGACCCCATTCGGTACACTGCAGCACACTGTCACACATTGCAACACACTGCAAGAACCTGTGACTCCTCGACGATGGGTAGCACTCTCTCTCGACCCCAGTCGGCACACTGCAGCACGCTACAACACATATTGAACAAAGTACAACACACTGCAACACACTACAACACTCTGCAACAGCCTGTCACCCATGGTATGGGATGGCTACGATGAGAAGGCCCCTGAAAATTATAGGTCTCTTTTGCAGAATATAGTCTCTTTCATAGGGCTCTTTTGCAGAAAAGACTTGTAGTTTTAAGGACCCTACTAACCGTGGCCACTTTTTGTTTTGTTTGTTTGTTTGCCACCCCATAGCACTCTCTCTTCCACGAACCCTGCCTATCACTCACCGAACCCGCGACAGTCAGCACTCTACTGGTCCAGCACAGTACACCACACACTGCAGCACACTGCAACACACTGCAACACACTGCAACACTCTGTAACAGCCTGTCACACAAAGGTAATGGGTAGCAATCTTCTCTACCACGCACCCTGTCTGTCGCTCGCCTAATCCGCGACAATCAGCACACTACTGGTCCAGCACAGCACACTACACAATGCAGCACACTGCAGCACACTGCAACACGTGGCAACACACCGCAATACACTACAGCAGCACTCGCCCAGCGCGCACCAATTGCTAATTCAGATTAGCTTCCCACCACACCCTTACTTCTTTTACAAGGCACCTCTGCAGAATCCCATGTAAAGTTTTTTTTTTTGGGTTTTCTTTTTTTGTGTCGACCCCCCCCTCCCCACCCATCGCCCCTCCCGTGCCTTCCCCAGTTCACCCGCACAACACAACTTCCCCAGCAATACAATCTAAGCGCGCCAAGTTATTTTTGACGTGACACACTCGACACATATGGGTGCGTGCATGTGTGAGGTCACATGTGCACGAGGCATGTCACACACAAATACACAAAAATTAGTGTCGTGTCTGTATTGAGTCTTTGAGAGTAGAGTTTTTATATATGAAAACTGATAGAGGGTATCCCAGGGATGCGGAAGCTACTTTATTCACCCTGGCAAACCCTGAGCATTCCCTCCGCTTTAACACCCATTGGTCAGCTCCACCAGTCTCCGCCCTCGCCCGTTCCTGGGGACCTGGGAAGTTTCTTGCTTTCTTTCTTTCTCTCAAGTCGCGTCAGCTACGAATGCGTCATGTCATACATGAACGAGTTCTGCCACACATGCTCGCGCGTCGCTTCACACACAAGCGAGTCGCGACAAACATATCAACGAGTCGCATATCGCACCGACGACCCGCAGCGCGTGTGCGTACTACTTCTGACTTTCAGAGGTAGAGAGCAGATTGTTGCAGCAGATCGTGCAGCTTGTTGCAGGTGTTTATTCCTCTCCCTTTCGGACGTAGAGCACATTGTTGCAGCGGATCAAGACTTCGCCCAAATCGCCCTGCATAGTCACGTCAAATATATAAATAAGTGATGTCTCGTATGTGAATATATGAATAAGTGATGTCTCATATATGAATATATGAATAAGTGATGTCTCATATATGAATATATGAAGAAGTGATGTCTCATATAAGAATACGTCATGTCACATGCATAAACGAGTCTGTCCCATTGTTGCAGCGGATCAAGACTTCGCCCAAATCGCCCTGCATAGTCACGTCAAATATATGAATAGATGATGTCTCATATATAAGAATACGTCATGTCACATGCATAAACGAGTCTGTCATGTATATGCATGAGTCGTTTCATTAAAGCGGACCAAGACTTCGCCCAAATCGCCCTGCAACACACACAACATCACGAATACATGAGTGCATAGTCACGTCACATATATGAAGAAGTCATGTCTCATACATGAATAAGTCATGTCACATGTATAAATGAGTCTGTCATGTATACGCATGAGTCGTGTGATTGCAACGGATCAAGAAATAGCCCAAATCGCCCTGTAACACACACAACAACCCTATAAACAACGTGTCTCTCAAACGTATGTGCGGCTGCCGCACACACACACACACACACAGTGGCATGCAGCACATACGCTTGAGACACACGTTATTTTGGACAGGTTTGTGGTGTGCCTTCATGTGTGATAACCGCACACATACACACATGTACGCACGCGCAGCGGCATGCGGCACATACGCTTGAGAGACACGTTATTTTGGACAGGTTTGCGGTGTGCATTCGCAGAGAGACTCGCTTACTTGCTCACACGACACGACGTGACTCGTTCGTGACACGACTCATTCATGTGTGCCATGACTCAGTCATATGTGTCGTGGCTCTTTCACATATGTGAAATGACTCACTGACTCGCTCACGCGACACGACGTGAATCGTTCGTGACACGACTCATTCATGTGTGCCATAACTCAGCCATGTGTGCCATGAATCAGTCATGTGTGCCATGCATCATTCACGTATGTGACATGATTCACTGACTCGCTCACGCAACGCGACGTGACTCATTCGTGACACGACTCATTCGTGACGCCCTCAGCCATGTGTGCCATGAATCAGTCATGTGTGCCATGCATCATTCACATATGTGACATGATTCACTGACTCGCTCAAGCAACGCGACGTGACTCATTCGTGACACGACTCATTCGTGACACGACTCATTCGTGACACGACTCATTCGTGACACGACTCATGAATGTGAGGCACATGTTACATGACTCTGTCAAGTAATATATAACGCATACATGTGTGACACTGTCCTTTTCATGTGTGGTATGACATGACTCATTCATATGTGTGACATGAGTATGTATTGATACACATAAGCGATAATTCTTATATGACATGTCATTACGCATTCATGTGTGCCATGGCTCCGTCATGTGTGACGTGACTCATTCACATATGTGACATGACTCATTCGTGCATGTGACAAAACTCATCCATATATGCGACATGACTATGCGCTGATCCATATTTGAAATACAGGCATTGACTGGCGACATACGGCATTCACAGGTGTGAATGAGTCATGACACTCATGATTGAGTCATGGCACACATGAATGAGCTGTCTTACAATGAGTCACTTCACTCATAGACATATCATGAGGCATTCACATGCGTGAATGAGTCATGACACTCATGATTGAGTCATGGCACACATGAATGAGCTGTCTTACAATGAGTCACGTCACTCATAGACATAGTATGAGGCATGCACATGTGTGAATGAGTCATGGCACTTACTCATGATTGAGTCATGGCACACATGAATGAGCTGTCGTACAATGAGTCACGTCACTCATAGACATAGTATGAAGCATTCACATGTGTGAATAAGTCATGACGCACATGAATGAATTGTGTGTCATGGCACACATGAATGAGTCATGGCACACATGCATGTGTCGTGGCACACATGATTGAGTCATGGCACACATGAATGAGCTGTCTTACAATGAGTCACTTCACTCATAGACATATTATGTGGCATTCATGTGTGACATGAATCATTTTCATGGCGCATTCGTGCGTGACATGATGCATTCATGTGTAAGATGATGCATTTTTGATATGCATGCATAGACATGTCACAGAGTATGAGGCATTCATGAGTGACATGAATCATCCTCCTGACTCATTCGTGCGTGCCAAGACTCACTCATGCGTGACATGATGCATTTTTGATATGCATGCATAGCCATGTCACATATTATGACGCATTCATGCGGGACATGAATCATTCGCATAAAGAGTTCGTGCGTGGCATGACTCATTCATGTGTGACATCATGCATTTTTGATATGCACTCATAGACACATCATGCAGCACTCTCTTGCGTGACATGACTCGTTCATACATGTGACATGACTCGTTCATATATGTGACATGACTTGTTCATAAATGTGACATGACTTGTTCGTATATGTGACAAGACTCGATCATATATGTGACAAGACTCGATCATATATGTGACATGACTCGTTCATATATGTGCCGTGACTCGTTCATACATGTGCCATGACTCGTTCATACATGTGCCATGACTCGTTCATACATGTGCCATGACTCGTTCATATGTGTGCCATGACTCGTTCATATGTGTGCCATGAGTATGCCACATGTATTTGTGATATGTATTGACATGTGACAAGGTATGAGGTATTCATGCGTGACATGACTCATTCATGTGTGCCATGACTCATTCATATGTACACGACTCATTCATATGTGTGACACGACATGTCTCATTCACATATGTGACATGACTATGCACTCATGTATTTGTGATATGCAGTGTGTGTGTGCGTGTGTGTGTGTGTGTGTGTGTGTGTGTGTGTGTGTTTGTGATGTGCATTCACTCATACGTGACATGACTGATTCATGTGTGAAATGACGCATTCATGCGTGACATGACTCATTCATGCGTGACATGACTCATTCATGCGTGACATGACTCATTCATGCGTGACATGACTCATTTGTATGTGACATGACTCATTCACGCATGACATGACTCCGTCATGTGTGACATGATTCATCCGTGTACAACATAACTCATTCACGTGTGACATTATTCGTGCCTTTAATTCGACATGACTCATAGGAATGCCATATGCTCTCTTTATACAGAATGGCGAAGACCCATAGGATGCCTTATCTCATAGATCACTTTCCGCAAATTAACCACTAATTATAGGGCTCTTTTGCGGGAAATGACCTATAAAGATAAGGCATCCTATGACTCTACGCCACCCTGTATGACATACCTCATAGAAATATATAGAAATATTTGATAGAAATGCATACACGTGGAATATACAGAAATATGTGATAGAAGTATATAGAAATATATAGAAATGTACGATATTTCTATGAGATTAAACAAATATGCTCTCATGCATATGTGATACGTACGTTTCCTATGTGAAATGGCGCATTCGTGTGTGACACGAAGTTATACGTAATGTGATGTGTACTTTTTACATGTGACATGGCGCTTTCTGATGTGACATGGCGCATTCATACGTGACGTGGCGCATTCATATGTGACATGGCACTTTCATATGTGACATGGCACATTCTCATGTGACACGGCACATGCATATGTGACATGGCACATTCTTATGTGGCATGCCTTACTCGTATGTGACACGACTACACCATCAGTGATGTGATCCTTTCATACGTAATTGTTTGAAGTACTCTCTCTTTCTCGCTATCAGTCTACACACGCACAGCATACACGCACAGTATGTGCGTAGACACACACACACACGCAAACGCACACACACACACATACACACACACACACACACATATACACACACACACACACACACACACACACACACACACACCAA
>Ga0105054_10008638_pt1 | contig 13440 bp, 11 predicted proteins | sample BON02_FD_78091 | JGI IMG/M metagenome (GOLD analysis project Ga0105054, IMG submission 78091) | Freshwater microbial communities from Lake Bonney liftoff mats and glacier meltwater in Antarctica - BON-02 (megahit assembly) | ecosystem: Environmental > Aquatic > Freshwater > Ice > Glacier...
CGCCGCGATCCGTGCCGCCTCGGGCCGGGCGAGCGACGACGCCAATGCCGTCGAGGCGATCACGACCCTTCTCATGCAGACCCCGCCCGCCGGGGTCCCCGCCCTCACCGATACACCCGAGGTCATCGCCCTGCTCTCCCGCTGGCAAAATCGCAGCCTCGCCACGACCAGCGACGAGGTCATCCCCCTTCTCATTGAGACGCGGCTCTCGTCTTTCTCCGCCTGGTATGAGTTCTTTCCCCGCAGCGCCGAAGGACTCGAGAACCGGCACTCCACCTTCCGCGACTGCCTCCCACGCATCGAGGACGCAGCCGCGATGGGCTTTGACATCGTCTATTTCCCCCCCATCCACCCCATCGGGATGTCCCACCGCAAAGGGAAAAACAACGCCGTCTCCGCCGAACCCGGTGACGTTGGTTCCCCCTGGGCGATCGGTGGGGAGGCGGGTGGGCACCGCGCCGTCGAGCCCGCGCTCGGGACGCTAGAGGATTTCGTCTGGCTCCTCGGCGAGGCGAAGACCCGCGGAATCGAGATCGCCCTCGACTTCGCGCTGAACTGCTCGCCAGATCACCCCTATGTGCGCAATCACCCCGAGTGGTTCTATCGCCGCCCCGACGGCTCGATCAAGTACGCCGAGAATCCCCCGAAAAAATACCAGGATATCTACCCCCTCGACTTCCATTGCGACGACTGGAAAGAACTCTGGGAAGAGCTCCGCGATGTCGTTCTCTTCTGGGTCGGCAAGGGCGTGCGGGTCTTCCGCGTCGACAATCCCCACACCAAGCCGGTCACCTTCTGGGAGTGGCTCATCGGCGAAATCCACGCCGTCGATCCCGAAGTGATCTTCCTGAGCGAGGCCTTCACCCGGCCGAAAATGATGCAGACACTCGCCAAGGCGGGTTTCACCCAGAGCTACACCTACTTCACCTGGCGCGAGACCGCCGCCGAGTTGCGGGAGTATGTCACCGAGCTCACGACGACCCACATGCGCGACTACTACCGTGCCAACTTCTGGCCGAACACACCCGACATTTTCCCCCGCCACCTTCAGCACGCCACTCCCGCCGCTTTCAAAATCCGGGCCGCGCTCGCAGCGACCCTTTCCTCCTCGTGGGGGATCTACTCGGGCTACGAGCTCTGCGAGGGAACGCCCCTGCCGGGTCGGGAGGAATACCTCGACAGTGAGAAATATCAGCTAAAAGCCCGTGACTGGAACAAACCGGGGAACATCAAACTCTTCATCACCCGCCTGAACCGGGCGCGAAGGGAGAATCCGGCCCTGCAGTCCTATGCGAATATAGAGTTTATTCCCGCCGATAATGACCAGATCCTCGCCTTCCACAAATGGTCCGATGATGGTCAGAATCGCCTCGTCGTGATCGTGAACCTCGATCCTCACAAACGTCACGAATCCAATATCCACCTGCCCCTCGACGACCTCGGACTCTCCCCCGGGGAGAGCTTCGAAGTCGAGGACTTACTCTTTGAAGAGGTCTACACATGGCGTGAATCCACCAACTTTGTGTCCCTTGACCCGCGCACGAAGCCAGTCCACCTGTTAAAAGTGAGGAGTTCGTGATCAACTTTTGGATTCCTCCACTTCTTTGGAACCCCTGTCCTCTATGCGTTCACGCTTTCTTACCTTTGCTGTCTTTGGCCTGCTTCTCATCGCGATCGGTGAATGGGATCTGCGCGCCCTCAAGACCACCCCGCTCACGAAGTTGAACGACTTCTGGCTCGAGTTCTGTGTCGGCAATGCAGGTGACGCGATCAAAAGTCCCGCCATCTCCCTCATCCGCATCGACGACGGCTACGAACCGCTTCGCATCGGGGAAGACGAGACCGTCGCCAACGACGGGCGCCTCTCCCGCCTCGACTACGCCACCATCCTCGGCTTTGTCGGCAAGATGAATCCCCGCTCAGTCGCCTTCCTCCCCACCCCGACCTTTGACGAGAACCTCGTCCTCAACCAGACCGACATCGTTCCCTTGAAAGATGCCGCAATGCAGCTGCCGAAACTCACCGTGGCCACTACGATCTCCAACGACGGAGAGCAGGCCAAAGAAGCGGTGCCGCTCGTCTACCCAGCCCTGAAACTCGAGGGCGAGGCGGCAGGCATCATCACCTTCACCCGCACCGTCGCCTATCCCGAACCCCAGATCCTCCAGAACGGAACGCCCGCCTTTCGCGCGATCGAGTCCGCCCGGGACCTCGTCGGGGAAAAGACCATCCGTGTCCCCCTCGTCGCGAAGCGCGGCGACGCGATCGCTCCTTCCATCATCCTTGCCGCCGTTGCGAACCATGCCGGGGTCCCTCTCGATCAGGTCGTCGTGAACCTCGGCGGCAGCAAACCCGTCATCCAGGTCGGCGAGGTCTATACCATCCCCATCGCGGCCGATGGCACCATGTCCGTGCCACCCCACAGCGGTGTCACCACCTCGATGAAGGGCTTCTCTCGCGCCGAAGACGGCAGTCTCAAGGAGACCTACCATTTCACATCCCTCACCGTCGATGAGCTCGCCTACACCGGCGAAGCCGAAGACGAAGTAGCCAAACGCATCCTTGCGAACTACCGGCCGAAGTTCGATTCGCTGAAGGAAAATCTCGTCGTGATCGGCTTCGACCGCACCACAGACCGCCGCATCACCACCTCCAGAGGAGAAATCCTCTCCGAGACCACGCTACTTGCGCGCGCCATGGCCGTGATCCAGAGCGGACGTCACATCGAGTGGTGGCCGGGCTGGGCTCGCTTCCTCTCGGTCATCGCCATCGCGGGTATCGCCGCCTACCTCTTTACCCTGCCGCGTCAGAAGTTCCTCCCCATCGCACTGGTGGCGCTCCTGTTGTTCTTCGCCGCACAGGTCATCATCTTCTCCACCACTCTAACGTGGAACCCACCTTTTGTCGGAATGTCGCTCTTCGTCCTGCTTATCGTAATCGGGATGGTCATCCCCGGTAGAAGACAGTCCCCGAAAAGCACAGGTATCTGACCTTCGTATCTGACCTTCTGTCTCAATCGTCACCGAAGGCCTTCTCTTTCGCGAGCTTCACCACCGCGGCCACGAGACCGGGGATATCGCTCGTCTTCGCCTCGAGATCAGCTTCGTATCCGTTTTCAACGAGCGCCTCGGAAGTCACCGGCCCGATGCTCGCGATCGCCGTTTCGTCGGGAATGGTGAGCCCGAGATCGAGGAAACACTCCACCGTCGAGGCGCTCGTAAACGTGATGATGTCGGCCCCTTCCTCTTTGAAGCGTTTCACCGCCCCGGTCGGATCCTCCGTCTCCGTGACCGTTTGGTAAGCGATCGCCTCGTCGAGGATGACCCCGGCCGCAGTGAGCTCTGCGGCGAGCACTTCGCGCGCGCCCTTTGCCCGCACCCAGAGCATCGTCGTGTTCTCGATAGAGCCCACCTCGGTCTTAAAGGCCTCGGCGAGGGCTTCGGCAACGTGTTTTTTCGGCATCAGGTCGGTGCCTATATGATACTCTTTAAGCTTCGCCGCCGTTCCAGGTCCGACTGCGGCGATGCGGGCACCGCCGAGTTCGCGGGCATCGGATCGGGCCAGGTAGAAGGCATTGAAGAAATACTCGACCGCATTCGGACTCGTGAAAATGAGCCACTCATACGTGTGCGCGTCGATCACCAGCCGGGCGAACTCCTTCGCATCGTCTCCCTGCGAAGGCTCGATCCGGATCGTCGGCATCTCGAGGACATCGGCCCCGAGTTCGCGGAGGCGACGGCTCATCTCGCTGGCCTGATTGCGAGTCCGCGTCACGACGACTCGCTTGCCGCGCAGGGGGCGTTTTTCGAACCAGTTCAGCTTTTTGCGGCAGTTCACGACCGTGCCGAAGACAGCCACGGCGGGGGCTTTGAAATCGGCTTCCTCGGCCACTTTCGCAATCGTCGCGAGCGTTCCCGTGATGGTGCGGTGCTGACCGGTCGTGGCCCAGCGCACGAGGGCGACGGGCAGCTTCGGATCACCGCCTTCTTTCAGGATCGCCGCAGTGATTATGGGGAGCCGCTCGACACCCATCAGCATCACCTTAGTGCCCGGGGCTTTCGCGATCTGGGCGTAGTCCATCGACGATTCCGCTTTCGTGGGATCCTCGTGCCCGGTAAAAATGGTGAGCTGGGTGCAGTGGTTGCGATGCGTCACCGGGATGCCCGCATAGGCCGGGCCCGCAATAGCCGAACTGATCCCGGGGACGAATTCAAAAGGGATCCCCGCGTCGTGCAGTTCCTCGGCCTCTTCGCCACCACGCCCGAAGATGAGTGGGTCGCCACCCTTCAGCCGCGTCACGATCTTGCCCTCTTTCGCCCTGTCGATGAGGAGCTGGTTGATCCCTCCCTGCGGGATTGCGTGGTCTTTCGACTTTTTCCCGGCGTAGATCTTCTCCGCTCCGGGCTTCGCCCATTGCAGGAACTCGGCATTGGAAAGGTAATCGTAGACGATCACATCCGCCATCTCGATGCACTCCTTGCCGCGCAGCGTCATCAGCCCCGGATCCCCCGGGCCCGCACCGACGAGATAGCAGATTCCTGTTTTTCTACTCATGTCAGGATAGTTTTTTTGATTTCAAATTCATCAGTTCGTCCGCCAGCGCCGCGGGGGCAATCGCGGGACCGCGCACCTCACCGACAAAAGGTTCAGCAAAGGGCGTTGCCTCGTCAAAGACCCGCACCGCCATCGCGAGCGTCGCGCCGTCGTCTTCGAACCAGGTGTGGGCTCCCACCGGGGTCTGGCAACCGGCTTTGAGGAGCCCTAGGAAAGCGCGCTCCGCCGTGACCCGGCAAAAGGTCGGTGCATCGTTGATTTTTGCGAGCGCCTCGCGGGCCGCGTCGTTGTTCCGCAGGATCTCCATGCCCACCGCACCCTGACCGGCGGCCGGGAGGAAGGCGCGGATGTCGAGCTCGTAGGCGTAGACGGTGTCGCCCTCGAAGTCAAAACTCGTTTGCCCCGGCGTGTAAATCCCGAGCCGCTCGATCCCGCCCGGGCGAGGAGGATGGCATCCCACTCCTCACTCTTGATCATCTTGCGAATCCGCGTCGGCACATTCCCGCGAATGTCGGCGACCTCGACCTCCGGACAGAGCCAGCGCAACTGACGGGCCCGCCGCACTGCGCTCGTCGCGATGACTTTTCCACCGAGGAGGGTCAGGTCATGCCCCAGACCCTCTTGGGTCGTGAGGAAGACATCGGCAATGTCCGCCCGGGGAAGGGTCGCGCAAATTTCAAATTCCGGCCCCAGTTCGGTCGGTACGTCCTTGAGGCTGTGCACTGCAAAATCGATCTCCCTGCGCAGCAGAGCCTCCTCGAGCTCCTTGGTGAAAATGCCCTTGTCGACGACGGGGTTTTCACCCTGGCTGAACTCGCTCAGCTTCAGATCAGGGCGTTTGTCCCCGATCGTGCGGATGACCTTGATGCGGCACTCCACCCCGGCGGCACCGAGCGCGGCGCGGGTCATGTTCGCCTGGGCGAGAGCGAGTTCGCTCCCGCGGGTTCCTAGGATCAGAAGTTGGCTCATGGGTTCGTAAGAGGGCGGGCCACCGTGTCCGGCTGGATACGGTCGGGGCCACTGCCGCCACGTCCTTCGGGGAATCCGGCGAGAGCTTCAATCCCTTTTTCCCGGAGAAATTCATCGATCACTTCTCGACAGACCGCGATCTGCTTCTCGCGTCTCGTCTTGCCCTCGGTCGCGATCTGCTCGAGCTGGTCGATGTTGTACAAGTAGACGTTATCGATCCGGTTGACGTCGTCCTCGATATCGCGCGGGACCGCGATGTCGATGAGGAAGAGCGAGTGCCCGCGACGACCTGACATGACACGATGGATCATCTCGTGCTTCACCACGACATGAGGCGCCGAGGTCGAGGAGATGATGATGTCAACCTCGTCGAGGCAGGTCTCCCAGTCGTCGAAACGCACCGCCCGCCCCTTGAGTTCCGCCGCCAGTTCCTCGGCTTTGTCGAAGCTGCGGTTCGAGACGATGATGCTCTTCGCCCCGCGCGAGAGCAGGCTCTGCGCCGTCGTGCGGCTCATCTCCCCCGCTCCGATGAGCATGACGCGGCAGCCGTCGAGCTGACCGAAGATCTTTACCGCAAGGTCCACCGCCGCCGACCCGATCGAGGTCGAGCCCTGCTGGATGCGGGTGCTCGTGCGCACCAGCTTGCCCACGGTGAAGGATTGCTGGAAGAGCTTGTTCATCCGGCGCGAAGTCGTGCCCGTGGTCTGGGCGGTCGCATACGCTTTTTTCACCTGACCAAAGATCTCCGTCTCGCCCAGCACCATCGAGTCGAGACCGCTCGCCACTTCGAAAAGATGATGCGCTGCCGCCACCGACTCGTGCCTGTAAAACTCGACCTCCCCCAGCGACACCGCAAAATGACCGACGAGGTAATCCACGAGCTTGTCGAGGGCGACCCCGGGATTATCCGAACCACCGTAGATTTCGACGCGATTGCAGGTCGAGAGGACCACCGCTTCCGAGATCTCGGCTATCCCGCAGATCTCCATGAGGTGCTGCGGCACCGCCTTTTCGGCAAAAGCAAGCCGCTCCCGGAGCTCAACCGGGGCCGTCTTGTGATTCACGCCGAGACAAAAAATAGACACTTTCGAGGGGGATTTAAAATGGTGCGATCACAGCGCCGACAGAGTCAGCAGCGCAAAGGCAAAAGCGATGATCGCCGAGAAAGAGAGCGGTTTCGGCGGGATCCGCTTCACCAGATGGATCACAATGAGGAAGAGGTAAACGAGCCAGACCGCCCCCGAGATCAGCAAATGGCCACGATCCGGAACGATTTTCATGAAAAAGGCGGCCACGATCCCCACGCTCAGCAGCACTGTCCCGATGACCAGCAGCCGCACCAGCGCATCGACGAGGTAGCGGATCGGCGGCATCGAGTAAAAAAGCCGACCGGGGTGGTGGCTCTTGAGCTGCCTGTCCTGAAAGAAATACATCACCCCGGCGACCCCGGCGAGGCCGAAGGCACCGTAGGCGAGCAGCGACATCGCCGCATGCAGCTCGAGCCAGGGGTCGAGAGTAGCCGGCGGACGCGGACCGGGATCGGCCGCGAGCAGGTAAACGATCGCCGCCACCTGGAAAACAAAGACCATCGGCATCGTAAAGACCCCGAGGAGCGAGAGCCGGAACGCTTTCCCCAGAGCGAGATACATGATGACGATGCTCCAGCTCACAAAGACGAGGACCTCGGCCCCGTTCGTGATCGGGCAGCGCCCGTGCATCTCCCCGCGCATTTGCAGGAAGAGACTCTGGAAGACGAGGCCCACCACCGCGATGGGGATGTTCAGGCCCTGCTTGCCTGCACTCTCAGATCGCAAAGAGACGGCGGCGAGGATGAATCCGCCGAGAAACGCCAGGGTGGCAAGTATGAGGTAAAGATCGTCCATCCGGGGAAGGCAAAAGGCGCTCTGCGCCGGTCGCAAAGTCGCAAGGGGCTATAAAGGTAACGCCCCGGAGCCGCTTTGCAAGGAGCTTGCAGGCACGGGAAAGAGTGGCATCCGCCCCCTCAAAAGAGTCGTAAAGTCGATCGTCGCTCAGACGATCGCGCGACCGACGAGCGATACGAGACGATCAAGGTCGGTCGCACTGGTCTTGGCGACAAATCCCCGCGCGTGGGCAAAGTGGACGTCAGCTTCATCGATGATGCGGGTGAAATCGAGCAGCGCAGAGTCCTCGTGACGGGAAAGCCCGTAGCCGCCGCCGCGCCGATCCGGGTAGATGAGCCCCGCGACATTCTCCCCGCGACTCTCGATGAATCGCCCCAACCCCGAAGAAGGATCGTCCGGCATGGGGTCGGTCCGCGGCATGAAGAGGATGCGGACCGACTTCCCCTCTTCCGCGACCTCGAGAAATGAGGCATGGTCCGCCACGTAATCGAGCCGCTCGCGCAGAGTCCGCAGATACATCACGAGATCCTCCCCCACCATGCGCATCACCTCCCAGACCGGCTCACCCGGTCCCAGCTCGCGTTTCTGGGCGAATCGACGCAGCAAAGTAATATCGATGGGGGAATTCAGCCGGTTCACAATAGACCGATCCACCCCAAGCCACTCCGCCGTAGCAAAGGGACCCCGCGTGTCGAACCACTCGGCCGGCTCGAGCCACTCGCAAAAGCTGCGGGCGTCCTCGTAGAGCCCGAGATCCTGCAGCACGAGCGAGAGCGCACAGACCGGCGCGTGATCGCGAGGGAACTGGTGGTGGTCGAAATTCGACTTCGCCGGCTCGTGCTCTCCCCCGACATCGACCACGACGATACGGGGATCGGCGAGGTCTTCGTCGGTCGGCTCCCGGCGCCAGACGGGCACGCCATGGCGCGCCACGAGGAGACAGCAGGCGAGAAAGTCGTCTTTGTGGGCACTACCGGGATGGGTCAAAATCGCTTTCATCAATATTACTTCACCGCCTCCAGGAGCACTTCCATTTCCCGCACCACCACCTCCGGTTCGATGCGCAGCATGCAGCGATAGTCGATCGGACACTCGCGCAGGAAACAGGGGCTGCAATCGACCTTATGCCGAATAACCCGGTGAATCGTCCCGATCGGCGCCGTGAAATCGGGCTCGGTCGAGCCGAAAATCGCGACGGTGGGAACTCCCAGGGCCGCCGCGAGGTGCATCGTCCCCGTGTCATTCGTCGCGACGAGGTGGCAGCTCTGCAACTCCTGAACGAGGCCGGCGATGCTCGTTTCCCCCGCGCGATTGACTCGAGGTTGGGAAATGAGGGCCGCAAGGTCCTCGCCGATCTGTTTTTCCGCAGGGCTGCCGAAAATCGAGACCCGTATCGTCAGATCCGGTCGATGAGAACGCAGCGTCTCGATCGCTGCGGCATAACGCTTGATCGGGTAGCGTTTCGCATTTCCATACTCGGCACCCGGGCAGATCCCGAGGTGGATTTCGCCCGTGGCTGCGGCTCCGGCAAGCGGAGTCGGGGCCGGCGGGATTGCGAGCAACTCAGCAATGGGCTCCATTGTGATCCCCATGGCCTCGATGAGATGGAGATAACGATGCACATGATGCTGCTTTTCCGGCGACGGGGCAGGCTCCTTCACGGCACGGCGAAGCAGGATGCCACGCTGGTAGCGGGCGTATCCGGTCAGCGTCCTCCCTCCCCCGAGACGGAGCTCGAGCGCCGAACGAAAGGAATTTGGCAGGAGAAGCCCTTCATCAAAGCGCCCCTGCTCCCGAATCAGCCTCCCCACCGCAAACGGGCTGAGGGATTTTGCAAACGGGATCACCGCATCGACCTCGGCCCGTGCCGCCCACATCGGGGCGAGATTGTCCCGGCAACACACCGTGAGATGGATGTCGGGTCGACTTTTCTTGAGGGCACGCACTGCCGGGAGCGACATGCAGGCATCCCCGAGGGGATTCGGCGAACGCACGATCCAGCGATAGGCCACAGGAGAGACCCCGCCCGCCGGTTCATAAAGTTGTCCGGGAGCGGTCATCGAATCGTCACCGGCCTGATTGCCGGATAATATCTGATTTCACCTGCGAAAGCTCGGTGAAGCTCACTCGCCTTTCGCCTTGCCGTCCGCCGCTGGTGCTGGAGCAGGCGCAGGCGTCGCAGGTGCCGGCTCGGCAGGAGCGGGAGCACTCTCAGGGACCGCCCCGGGATCGATGGAAATATTCTCAAGGCCCGGGATATTCATCAACTCAGGCGGCAGACCCGGCAAATCAGGTTGCTTCGCCTCGACCCCTTCGAGTAAATCACTCGCGGCCGAGTCACGGAATTCGCGGGTTTTCACCATCGCAAGGCCGATCGCCGAGACAAAAAAGAGTATCCCGAGCCAGGTCGTGAACTTCTGGAGGATGTCTGTGGTGTGCGCGCCTAGGGCCGAGTCGAGCGTGCCGCCGCCGAACGCTGCACCGAGACCCTCCTGCTTCGGACGCTGGATCAATACGACCAGCACCATCAGTATGCTGACTGCGATGATGATCACCGTTAACAGAATGGATAGAATTGCCATGGGGCGGCGAATATGCGACACAGGTAAAGGCTTGTAAAGCGCTAGAATCGTCCCGCTTCAGCGAATACCGGCCACTTTTCCATGAGTCAGCCCGCCAACGACGCCCCCGAAATCGAGGGATCGGTCCATGCCATCGTCTTTCATAACGAGGAAAACGGCTACACCATCATGCAGGTGCGGGACGCCCGTGGCGAGACCGTGACTGTCCGCGGGCGCATCCCCGCCGTGGTCGAAGGCGAGCAGATCCGGGCCACGGGGCAGTGGAAAAACGACCGCCGCTTCGGTCGCCAACTAGAGGCCGACCGCATCCATGCCCTCCCTCCCGAGACCCCCGACGGCATCCGCCGGTTTCTCTCCAGCGGATTCATCGACGGCATCGGACCCGCCTACGCCGCCCGCATCGTCGAGGCCTTCGGGATCGATACATTCCGCGTTATCGACGAAGAATCACAGCGCCTCGAAGAAGTCGCCGGGATCGGCAAAGCACGACGACTCCGCATCAAGGATTCGTGGAAAAAACAGCGCTCCGTCCGCGACATCATGATCTTCCTCCACGCGCACGGCCTCTCCACCGCCCGTGCCCTGCGCCTTTTTAAAACTTACGGTGACGAGGCCGTCAACATCCTCCGCGCCGATCCCTACCGTCTCGCCCGCGAGATACCCGGAGTCGGATTCCGCACCGCCGACGACATCGCCCGCCAGATGGGTCAGTCGCCCGACGCCCCCCGTCGTCTCGTCGCCGGGATTCTCTACGTCCTCGAACAGGCCGAGCGGAACGGTCACTGCGCCCTCGCGCGCGAAAAACTCCTCACCGACGCCGCGACGACTCTCAGTTGCGATCCCGCCCATCTCGAGATCCCGCTTAATCACCTCATCATTGAGACGCGCGTCATCGTCGAAAATAATGGCGCCGAGACCCTCGTCTTTCCCGCCGATCTCCACGAGGCCGAGAGCACCGTGGCAAAGGGGATCCGCCGCCTCCTCGATGCCGCCCCGAACCTGCCCCCGATCGACCCCGTCGCCGCCCTCGACTGGTTCGAACGCCACCACGATCTCAAACTGGGAGCCGAGCAGGCCGACGCCGTCATTCGCGCCGCCCAACACCGTTTTTTTGTCATCACCGGCGGACCCGGTGTCGGGAAAACCACCATCCTGAAAGCCCTTTTAGAAATCCTCCTCGCCAAAAAGGTCCATCCCGTCCTCTGCGCCCCCACCGGACGTGCCGCCAAAAGACTCTCCGAGAGCACCGGACGCGAGGCCTACACGATCCACCGCGCACTCGAGTATCAGCCCCACGCCGGCTTCACCCGCACCGCTCACAAACCGCTCGCCGGAGACCTTTTCATCATCGACGAAGCCTCCATGATCGACATTCGGCTTATGGCCGCGCTCATGAGCGCAATCCCTCCGAGCGGCAGCGTTCTCCTCGTCGGCGACGTCGATCAACTCCCCTCCGTCGGACCCGGCAGCGTCCTCCGCGACATCATCGAAAGCGGCGCCGTCCCGGTCGCGAGACTCACCGAAATCTACCGCCAGGCCGCCTCCAGCCGCATCGTCGTCGCCGCGCATGCCGTTAATCAGGGCCAACGCCCCTCCCTTGAGAAAGTGCCCGATTCGGATTTTTACTTCATCGAGCGCCAGGGAGGAGAAGCAATTACTGATACAATCAAACACCTCATCGCCGAACGAATTCCCGAGGGCTTCCACCTGCATCCGCGTGACGACATCCAGGTCCTCACACCGATGAACCGGCAATCCCTCGGAACGCGGAAACTCAACGCCACCCTCCAGGCCACCCTCAACCCTCCCACAGAGCTGAAATTCGAGATCGAGCGTTTCGGCAATGTCTTTCGCACTGGCGACAAAGTCATTCAGGTCAGGAACAACTACGAAAAGGAGATCTTCAACGGGGACATCGGCCACATCGCCGAGATCACGACCGAGCCGACCTCCATTTACGTCACCTTTGACGGACATCAGCGCGTCCATTACGAACCCGGAGAACTCGACGAACTACAACTCGCCTACGCCATCACGATCCACAAATCCCAGGGAAGCGAATTCCCAGCCGTCGTCATTCCCCTCGCCTCGCAGCACTACATCATGCTCCAGCGCAATCTCCTCTACACCGCGATCACCAGGGGGAAACGTCTCGTCGTCCTCGTCGGAGAAAAACGCGCCCTCGATCTCGCCGTCCAGAACAGCGACAGCACCCACCGCTTTTCAGGCCTCAAAGCGAAGCTTCGCACCCCTCTCCCGGAGACCGCCCGGATGAATCAAGAGAGTTGAGTCCGTGACCCGACAGGGTTACACTGGGCCCATGAAACCCGACCGCCGCCGCTTCCTCACCACCACCGCCTCCGCCCTCGCCACCGGAACATTTCTCTCCGCATGCAGCGACCAAGGGGGCACTGAGGCCGGCTCTGCAGAGTCCCCTTTCAAAATCTCCCTAGCCCAGTGGTCGCTCAATAAGGCAATCAAGGCCGGTCAGCTCGACAACCTCGACTACCCGAAATTCACCAAAGAGAACTTCGGCCTGACCGCGATCGAGTGGGTCAATCAGTTCTTTTTCGTAGAAGACGCAACCCTCGGTTACCAGCCTAAAGACCAGCCCTATCTAGCCGAGATGAAAAAGCGTTGCAACGACCTCGGTGTCACCAGCGTCCTCATCATGTGCGACCGCGTCGGCAATCTGGGAGATCCTGACATCACCAAGAGGACTGCCGCCGTCGAGGGGCACTACAGATGGCTCGATGCCGCGAAATTTCTCGGCTGTCACAGCATCCGCGTCAATGCCGCCTCCGACGCCAGCCTCAGTCCCGAGAATCAGGCAGACCTCTGCACCGAAGGCCTCCGCCGTCTTTCCGAACACGCCGCCCCGATGGGCCTCGGCGTAATCGTCGAAAATCACGGAGGACTCTCCTCCAACGGGGCCTGGCTCGCCAATGTCATCAAAAATGTCGGCCTCGACAACTGCGGCTCTCTCCCCGATTTCGGAAACTTCTACGTCGCCAAAAGCCGCGGCAACGCCGAGCAGTATGAAAAGGAGAAAGCACTCTACATCGGCGATCCCGCCTACAAAGAAGACCCGAAAGGCCTCGCCTACGACCGCTACCAGGGTACCACAGAGCTCATGCCCTACGCCAAAGGTGTCTCCGCGAAAGCCCACGACTTCGATGCCGAAGGCAACGAGATCCACACCGATTTCACCAAAATGATGCAAATAGTTAAGGACTCGGGCTACCGCGGCTACGTCGGCATCGAGTATGAAGGGAGCGAACTCGGCGAACTCGAAGGCATCAAAAAGACCATCGACCTGCTCGTGCGGACTTTCGCCACCGTGTGAAAATCGCGATGGCGCGGGAGAATCGTGAAGTTAGTCCCCGCGGCCCCCAGACTCACCCCGCCTCCCGCTCCCCCATCACATCCTTGCGCAGGTCACGCATCACCCG
>Ga0105054_10008641_pt1 | contig 13437 bp, 6 predicted proteins | sample BON02_FD_78091 | JGI IMG/M metagenome (GOLD analysis project Ga0105054, IMG submission 78091) | Freshwater microbial communities from Lake Bonney liftoff mats and glacier meltwater in Antarctica - BON-02 (megahit assembly) | ecosystem: Environmental > Aquatic > Freshwater > Ice > Glacier...
GTATTGTTGTATTTGCTAGTGGCATTGAGCACATCGATGTGAAACCAACGATTGCTGCGAGTCCATGCATTTAGATCTTTGCTGGCACGATTCACTGTCAAATAATCAATTATACCCAGCGGCGTATTTTCTGTCAATGATTGTTCCGGGGTAATGAAATTATCCACGGCCAGCAATTCAATTGCAGTGCCAACTCCACTTACATAATATTCGGGGGATTGACTGGCCACGGCATTCATCAACCCATTTGCCGAAGTCAATGTCACTGCTGGTCCGCCTTTTGTTGTGCTGACTATAAATTGTGTGTTGCTAAACACAGTATGAATATAATAAACAACGTCAGCAACAACACCGCCAAATGGCGTACCTGCAAACATACACTGCTGACCAACTATCAACCCTGTTGTAAGGTCACAGGTAATGATATTCAAACCAGCGGCGGTAGCAGTACACTCCAAAGTAAGCGAGTCAGTGGCATAGCTGGCAGGAAATACATTGCCAGGAAAACGTACCTTGAGTCCATTAGTGAACGCTACCCCATTGGGGCTGGTGTAAACAGTCTTGCCTAAGATATCGTCAATGTACAATGTACTGGCATCTGTTTGCTCCAGCAATCTAATGCGTCCAAAAATTTCAGGATCTGTGCTGTCTTGAAAGTACAGTATGTCTTGTTGTGCAGTTAGCACAGGCATTTCAGCAAAAAAACCATTTTGTAGTTTATACCATTGTGTGCTGGAATACTGGGTTCCGTATGATATTGAAAATTTTTCAAGAAGATTAACAGTTCTGGTACTGCGCAGTTGTATGTAGGTAGAACCGCCACTGCCCTGAACGTAGCTGATCTGCCACACACTGTAATACTCATTAACAGGAACATTTGTTGTATACGAAAATGGTAAATTATCAAAGCTGCCAGGATCACCTTGTTGAGTGGCATTGCTGTCCAACGGGTCAAATCTCGTTTGTGTCGACCAGCCGCCGCCTGGTCCTGGATTTTGATTGGTGAAAACCAAGGTACGAGTATCAAGATTGGTGGTGCCGTCAATGCCGCCGTAGGTGGCTATAAACTGATCCAGTCTTGCTCCGTTGATTTGATCAAATCGCAAATCTGTTATCAAATCAACTGTGCCGGCACTGACAAGGTTGTAATAAAAATCTTGTGCATCTTTGGCAGGTGCATTGAAAGTTACGGTGCCCAGATCGGTCCCGTTGTCAACTACCCCGTACACTTGTCTTGAACTGATATTGGGCGTTATTGGATTTTTTCCACTGATACCCGGAGCAGTTTGTATCCAAAATAACGATCCTGTTCCCGGGGTTCCATCGATAATGTTTATCTGTCCATTCATTAAGCTCTGAGTCTGGCATGAATAGTAAAGTGTATCCGGTGCATCCTGCGCCACAACAAAAGTTACCAAACCTTCATCGGAACCATTACGACTGATGCCTGCATTATATGCATCACCAATGCCCGTGGTAGCAGCTGTCTTGATCCAGAATGGCAATCCTGCAATCTGATTCAGAGTGAACACATAGGTATTGCCACGAGTCAAGGTCAACACAGGATTGGACACATAATCAATTTGATAACTGGCAACTCCGCTGTTGGTCACACGAAAATTTATAGTTTCAACATTTTGTTGAGCCACTCGAAAAGTATAATTGCCCCCGCGTACAACATCAATAGTGGGGTTGTTGCCGTCGAGGCCAGAAAAAGTATAAACACCGTTGGCCCTGCTTACTGTAAAAATTTCACTGGTGGGCACGCCTGGTGCAGATACATTTACCACGTCTGGGCCGCTGGGTAACCAATAGTATTGGCTGAAGTTGACGGCAGTGTCAAAATTAACAAACGGATCCCATGTATAGTATTCGCTGGTGTACAAACGATCAGGCTGCGCGGTCACTGCCCCCTGGAACGACAGTGCATCATTCATACCCGGATAGGTAATTGAGTCTTTGATTTTGGTATTGTCACCTGGTGTCAAACTGATAACACCGGGCTCCAACTGATAGTCATTGCGAACCTTGTCTGGACCAACCACATAATTGTCGCTGGGATTCACTCCTGGACCTATAGTGCGTCCAATGAATCCTTGTGTCTTCTTAAATTTGGGTTCCTGAATCAGCTGGTCCAATGTGGCAGCCAGGAACTGCTTGTTTGCATCTGTTTGGAAAATTTCTGGAAGAAAATCTACACTTCTAACTGTGGCCATTAAATTACTCCGCTACCAATGGCAGTACGCAAATTGGTACTGGTCAGTGCATCAATGACAACAATGTTGTCAATTGTGGCACCGTTTGCAAAAATTTCATTTGGCTCTGACCTAATTTCGTATAGGTCACCAAAATATTTTTGTTGATCAAGTGGTACCAGCACCACCGAACTTACAATTGATCCTAAATTTCTGTGCAAGAATGCCGCCAATTCTGAGAAGTAGAATGTGTCACCAAAATTCCACTTGTCAATACTAAAATAATCATTCATTGCAGTCAACACTGCGCTTTGTATCTCGCTGTTGCTGGCCACTGAATTCTGAGCACGAATTACCTTGATAGTTGCCTGCAGTTGTGTGGCCGCTTTGGGGCCAAACAAGGGCTTAAATGAAACTGAATTCAGCACAATATTATCGCTCATCATCTTGTAATTTTGCAAATCTTGGTATGCAGTTGATAATTCGTCTAGGGTGGGCTGCAAAGGTTGTACCACTGTTCTTGTGGTATCGCGCAGCCAGTTTTGATATGCAGTATAATAGGCCTGAGTAACCACATATATGTCAATGATATTGGTTGTGCCCGGATCAATTCGATTGGTCAACGGACTATTGTGACGATACTGGAAATACAAGGCCTGGCGGCCAGTTTTGGCAATCCAGCCCGGCTGTGCATCAAGAGTTCGAACACCTGTGGCATTGATCGATAGACCGTAAAATTCTTCCGTACCATAAGCATAGAAGATCTGACCGGGGCTGTATTGGAATTTTACAAGTTCAATCGCATCAAGAGTTGCGTAAGCGCTGTTCACCACGTTGGGTTCAGTCAACAAGAACCGTTGCAAATTGTCAAAGTCCACAGTTTGCTTCAGGAACACCCAGGGAGAAGTTGCATTCACAGGCACAGCATCACGTCCTATTGGAGTTGGGCCCACTATCTCTGTAAAAAAGTCTGGGTTGTCTGGTACTCCGTCATTATCATTGTCTCGATAACTTACTAGTACCCTGAAGTCATCCACAAATCCATCTGACTCCACAGGTTGCCCAACAATAGTGGTGTATATGTCTCCCGGCAGGGAAGAAGTTGACTCGGGCTTGGTGTTTACTGCCAACACATTCACAAAATCACGAATAGTTCTGCCTGTTCTGCTGTCGTAGATTTTTTGATCGCCGTAGAAGAAGAAGCGTGTTTGAATCACGCTACCAAAATAATAAGCAAGTCCACGGAAGGTGACTGTGTACTGATTATTGTTCACAACAAACTTTGCCATCCAGCTGGCATCAGACACGTCCCCATTGATATTACCGGCTGCACCCGGAACAGACTGGCTCCAGGCAGTTTCCAGGTCAAGATTGGTACTAGTAATAACATACCAACCATTTACGGCTCTTGCTACCGTGTTGGTGTTGTCGTACCCAATGCCAAAATTACGAAACAAAAGAATCTGCTGAGCCATTTCTTGTTGAATTGAAAGGGGCAAATCTGTGACAAAGACCGGAACAATCACGTCAACAATTGCACCAGTGGGCACAAAATTGTTGAGTGTGACTGGTCCCTGACCTGTAGAAAAGTTACCATTGCCGTTGTTGTAGCCATTGCCCACAATGGCTGTGGGGCTGGCCCAGATTTCTAATCTTTCATCAGCTCGAGTTGGTACTCCGGGTTGTAGCTTGTTATTGGCATCAAAGTAGTACGGCTGCCCGGAAATTACCGGCGCAACAAATTTGATCAAACAACCTACTACCACATATTTGAAATTGGTGCTGGAGTACGTGCCCACCGGAATTGGTGTACCATTGGTCCAAGTTGGCGACGTCACTGCATTTCTAAAATATCCTGTGGTTTCATTGGCCAGCGTGGTACTTTGATTCCACGTGCTAAGAGCAGTGCCCCCGGTGTTGACGTCAATTCTAGGAAAATTAGCATAGTAAAACTGCTTGAATGTGACTTCGGCCAAGTTGGGCTGCACTAGGTTTGAGATTGCACTTGCAATTTCGTTGCGATTGTTCCATCCAAACTGCAATGTGGGTAAAATATTATCTTCCCATACCGCACCATCGCTTGAAAATGTATTAGTAGAACTGTATTTGCCTGTGTTGTCAACTAGGTCAAGATAGCGACTGGTGCCAATGCTGGAACGATTCAGGGCCTTGCTCTTGATTATAGAATTGTATAGTGTGTACGGAAAAAGATTGTAGTCTTCTCCGTTGACCATTCGATTCTGTGTGTAGTACCTTGCAGGCGCACGTTGTTTGATTGCATCAAGGCTCTCGCGACCTTGCGCGTTGCTCACCGGTTGTGTAATACCACAGGTGAATGTCAATGTCTGCAAATTACCACTTCGGTCAACATAGCTGACAGGTATTGTAACATTTTGCATGTCTGTGGGATTGATAATGTATTGCAACCCATTTGACGCACGAACATATGCACGGAATATACCTACCGGAATTTCACTAAAAACACCGTCACCAAATACCATTGTTATCTGATCGTTTGTGCGACTTGTGGTAGAATATATGGGGCGCAATGCAGTGGCCTGCTGAGCTGCTGCTGCATATACATTTTCTGTGTGTGTCCATTCACGATTTATATTACCAACATTGTCCAGTTGAAATAACCAACGATCTGTGTTGTTCACGCCTTCTATGTTGATGTTAACTGTTTGATTGGCAATACGTTCAGCCAAGTTGAAGTCTTGATTTTGTAGTGTGCCTTGCTTGAACAAAAAGAAGAATCCATTGTTGGCACTTTGATATCCAAGTTGATCATTGCGATACAAAATATTAAAAGTTTGGCCCGGGGTGGGGCTGGGCTCGTACACATAGTCTTCGCCGGCTGTGGTTGAAGTCACTGCTTCAAATGGCATATTGATTCCATCAACAGTGCTGTTGTAAGATATCACAGGTAAAAATCCCGGAACCAAGTTGATTCCATATTCATATGTATCTATGCCCAATACAGTTTGACGGTTGCCGGGCCGGCCAATTTTTTGACTATTGACCAAACTGGCATTGATGATGGTGTTCCATTGTTCTAGCCAATCAAAATTTGTTGGGTCAGCCCAGTTGACAGTTATATTGGACAAGTTTACACCATTATAATCTACAATATTTTCTGTGGTGGTGATGTTGAATACTTTAAGGAAACCTTCAGCAGAAGTATTGCGCTTGGCAGTATAGCCAACCAAGTTGGCCAAGCGCACTGCTGAATCTCTACGCTCGGCCGTGTCTAGATAGTTTTCACGAGTGTTCAGGTCGGTGCGGAAAGCCAATGCTTGGCCCATGAATGCTATCACATCCAGCAATGCAATGTATTCTGAGCTTTCAATGTAATCATTGAAGGTTTCGGGATAATACAATCGCAAATAATCTACAAAACTCTTGCGCAGAGTTTCGAAATCGTAGCTTTGAAAGTCGGCCTCGCGATAGGTTTGATAGATCTGTTTCCAGTCCTCTACCCCAAATATAGCTGTTTGTCTAGTGGTCTTTGCCATCTCGTGTGTACCTTTTGTGTCCTGACATTCTATTTATGGACATAAAAAACTGCGTAGTTATACAAACGTGGCGCTGCGAGTCTGTTGATCAAAAAAGACGCTGAGCAATTCTGAGTTTGTGTTGCCCGACACTTGTATCTCAAGCTCAATCAACATACCATTTTGCTGTGGGTAAACATTGACATTGCTAATGAATACTCTAGGGTCACCGCTGGCCACGCGCTGTATTTCATTTTGTATGCCCTGTTGGACTGCTTCTACCTGATTTTCAAACAGGTATGCCCACAATGTAGTACCGTACTCGGGTCTGCCTGGCAATTGTCCTTGCCGTATGTTAAACGCATTCAATAGATCTCGTTTGATCAGCTCAAAGTCTGTGAGCGTGAACTTCTTGTATTGCTGCTGAGTGTTAAAGCCAACGAATGTAGTCATGGTAATATTTATGTGGTAATTTTGTTGACCAACTCTTGTTTGGAGGTTCAACTTTTGAGTTTTATCTGCCCGCAGCAGATACAGAAGGAATTTTGTCGTTGTTGACAATTCTCTTGATGGCTGCTGCTAGTGTTTCTGTATTAACGGTGTTGCTGGCCGGCTTGACCACGACTTCTTGTTTGACTGCCTGTTCTACCTTGCTTTCGGCAAAGTTTACCGCAAATGCGACCGATGCAGCTGCGGTATTAAACTGGGCTTTGATGTCAGTTGGTAATTCTGCTGCGTTTTTTACCCATGCCACTGTGGCAGATACACTTTTGGCAGCGTTGGTAGCAAGACCGGCCAGTGCCTGCGGTTTCATAAGGTCCACGGGTATACCCACAGATTTGAGTTCTGCAAGGCCTGTTGCCATCAGTCCCTGCTGCACCTTGTCTTGCAATGCTGTATTGTTGAGCAAATTGTTGAGGCTTTTGACTCCTTCTTTTCCAGTCCATACTGTGGGACTTTTTAATACACTAACAAGATCTTTTTCGCCTTGTGCAAGGAATGCAGCAACAGTACCTGGCTTGACCAAACCTGCACGTTCAAGTTGATTGGCGTCAAATCCAAACTTGCCGGCACCGAGTGCATTGCTGATGGTGCCAGTTGCTTGTCCAACCAGATTTTTGGTCTGTGCCAGTACTCCGGTGACATCTGATAATCTCAAGCCAGCAATGGGTGCCAAAGCAGCTCCTTGTTTGGCAAAATCTGCCACATTTATAGGAAGAGTTGGAATCCCCCCAATTGCGCCGCTTATGGTTTTTACAGCGTTGTTGGCCAAGCTGCCCACTGTGGCAGCTGCTCCGGTTAGTGCACCAGTGACTGCCGGTAGTACGCCAATTCCGGCCCGCTGTGCATTGGCTATGACGGTGCTGACCCCATTAAGAGCGGCACTTATGCTGGCCGTAGCTGTGCTAGCACCTGTGGTAATACTGTTGAAAGCAGCAGCGCCGCCGGCCAGCAATGCTTGCGCCTGGGCAGCCGCACCTTGTCCAAGAGCCCCGATGCTGGCTGTTATTGAATTCAAGTTAACCCCAGACAATGATCCGCCTATTGCCTGTGCAAGCTGACTTTGTGCCGATGCCAATCCATCAGCAGCCTGTGTGGCTGCACTTAACACATCCCCAATTTTGAATCCCACCAGTCCGCCGGCGTCTGCCTGCTGTTTAAAAATAGCCTGTGCTTGTTCAAAAGTCACACCCTGTGGTACTTTGACCTCAAAACTTCTGCCATTTGGGGTTTTAAATGTGTATGCACTCATGACGTTCTGACTATTTCTACTCCAGACGGCACTGGTAATGCACCAGGAGGTGGTGGTGGCTTTCCTGTTTCCAGTGAAATTTCAACATCTACACCTGTATTGTGATAGGGATACGGTTCATGCGTGGGTGCGCGATTTACAATACTAGACAGGCTACCTTTGCTAACTGACCATCCAGTAGCAGTACTAAATTTGGTGTCATCCATTAGAGTTGTTGTTATGGGTGCCACTGCTGATACTTCGGCGGCTGCTGGACCATTGAAATCAATTCCGGACGCAGAAAACAACAAACCACTGCCGCCATTCCAGCCGCCGGAACTGCTTTGCAATGCAATGCTGCCGTCACTTTTGACTCCCACGTAGCTTTTGCTATAAATTTTAAAATCTGCTTGGGCACTTATTTTAAAATCTGCCTGAGACTGCAATTGTATAGCAGAGTTGGCCTTGACACTAAAATTACGACCAGCATACATGCTGATGTCTCGATCTGCGTGCAAGTTGATATCGCCCCGTGTGCGCAGATTGATGGAGTTGGTAGCATACACATCCAGCGTGCCCTCGGCACCCAACTCAAACCAACTCAGTCCGTTGGCATGCGTGATATAGAAAAAATTGCCAGAATCGCTCATGGTAATTTGATGTCCTGCTGTGGTTCGGAAACGCAACAATCTGTTGTTTCCATTTGTATCTCCGTCATCCATTACCACAGAATGTCCGCCCACACGCCCAATCACCTTGGCATCCTGTGGTTTCAGCGTGCCATCATTTATTCGTTGCGACACTTCACCTGGCTTTATGCCACCTTGATATACTGCCACTCCCGGAGTTGAAATACCAAATACTGAACTTGGACTTTCCCGCTGACTTGAACTGGTGATAGGCCCTCTTTCTGTATCTTTGATTAACCCTTGAGCAAACATGGTTTCAGACACAACACTTTGTATGGGCTTTGGTTTGTCAAAAAAGCGTCCAGCTCCCTCCACGGCAGGGTTGTTGGTGTTAATTTCAGTGACGGGCAATTGTTTTGCGCCAGCAAAATATGTTGATTGATTTTGATTTTCCGTTACAAATGCGGCAGTGGCACCAATGGCAGGCACCATATGGCCGGTACTTTGGTCTGGTGCTACCCCAATGTAAAATCCCTGGCTGCGGTCACCGTTGACAAACACACACAACACAGTGATTCCAACGTCGGGCGGAGTAAACCACATGCCGTAGCTGTTGCTGTTGCCGTCGGTGTATGTACCAATTCCGGTATTGGGTGGGTTGTTGGGCGTTGATCCAAAAAATTGTGGCATGTAGCTGACCGTGGTCCAATTGCTGCTGTCATCTTCATTGTTGTTGCTGAAAGCATTGATATAGACTTGTACACGACCAGATCTTGCACTGTCTGTGGTATTTTTTACTATGCCATAGAATGGGCCAAACTCTGCCGGTACCCCGCCACGATCTGGTTTATAATTTTGTGGTCTTCCTCTACTGCGCTGAATTTCCGTTGCCATTGTCTGTCCTTATGCGTCTTTTACTATATCTTGTGGTGCTGCGTTGCTGACTGCAACACTGGCTATCAGTGCCGCTGACCGAGCCAACCGTGTGGCAATGCCCACTGTTTGCCCGTCTCCGGTGGTTGATGGCATGGGTGGGTTGGACGAGGTAGTCTGGTTCGTTGACCCTGAACTGGGCACAGCAAACGTGCCGTCTGATATAGAATCTGATATTACTTCTGTGGTTGGCACAGACAAAGCAGCAACATTTTGCCGCTGGGCAGCAATACTCAATCCGCCAACACTGTTTGCAAACCCCAATCCGCCAACACTGTTTGCAACCCCTAGTACGTCTGCACGTAGCCCACGGAATGACCCATTTGCAGCAATTTGATCATCCACACCGCTTGCGGTGCTGGCGGTTGGGGGCCTGGCATCAAATCTTGTGCCCGGGACTGAACTTGCCAATGCCCCGGCATCTGCCTGGCCATCTGCCCCGGCATCTGCCTGGCCATCTGCCCCACCATCTGCATTGCTGGATCCAACATTACTGGGCACCAAGGCAGATGCTGCCTTGTTGTTGGGATTGGGTGTTTTGATAAATTTGTACAACAATCCTTCAAGTGTTTGCTCAAATCGCCCTTGCCGGAATTCACTGGTACATTTGGTTGCAGTATACACACGACTCTGTTGCGGTTGCTTGCTTTTATTTTTGTAAGGATCAGCGAGCCCTGTGTCAAGATCATAGTCTTGTGGTTTTTGCCACACAACCTCAAACAACACCTGCCCATGGTCAAAATTGATGGTACCGTCGGGGCCAAAGCCAGGATTTGACAGGTCGGTGGAGGTTACTCCACTGCTGGCTCGGCCTTGAGCCATCCATGCAGGATCTCCTACAATCTTTATCTTGCTGTTGGCCAGGCCAATTGGATCGTACAAACTTTCTGCAAGATTGGCAACTCCCTCATATTGCCGCGCCTCTGAACCTTGACTACTTTCACTACTTCGGCTTGCAAATGATACAAAAGGTATTTCTCTCATGCTGCTGGTCAGAGTTCTTCGCTGTCGGTCACTGAGGTTGGGTATTTTTTCGTTGCCGCTCACAGTGAGATTGTAAAGATTGTTAAGAGTCTCCTGGTACTCCAATACCGCAATATTTTTTCCTGTGAACCAATATGGATAACTTTTGTGTAGGCCGCGAAACTTGTTGACCGGAAAATACCTGCTGTAATAGTTGTCAATTTGGAACGGCTTTACTGTGTAGGTAATTTTAAAACCATAATCATTGCGCTTGCGATCATAGGCCAACTGGGTCGTTGCAAATGTTATATTGAACCAGGTCACCGGTTTGCCCGAAGAGCCGCCATTTGATTCCGAAACATCTTGGCTGTTGAACAGCAGGTTTTGCTGACCAATCATGTAGTTGCTGTTTCTAATCGCCAGGTCAATAACTTGTACTATCTGCATGCCGGCCACTATGGGCATACTTTTGGCATTTTGTTCCACTGACAATCTGTCTATATCAAGAGCTTGCACTACATTCGCTGGTCCCACAGGAACATGCCTCTTTTCTACCTTGCTGCCAGGAGGAACAATCCTGGACTTGGCAATTTCGGGGTCCAGAACAATTTCGTATATGTCAGCCACATCGTATGTGCCGTTTCTTACCAATTCCTGCTGAAATTTATTTAATGCAGCAGCAAGACCTTGCTGAAGTGATGAGTTCATTGATGCCGCTGCGTCGGCTGTGGGAGGAGCAGGACCCAAAGCAGCACCGGTAGTAGTAGTAGCCCCGGGACTGTTTTCAGGTGCGGAATTGGAATTACTTTCAGTAACTGCTGTTTTGCTGCCCAGCAGCTGATCCAAGGTGACTGCTGTCAATTGCATGTCATAGGGAATGGTGCCACGACGAGTTCCGTATGCAACTCCGTTACCGCCGCCGGCGCCCATGGGCATGCCTTCAAAATTGTAGGTCACAAGTTTATTTTGAATGCTAAAATCAACCTTGCTGAGCCTGAATGGTATGAATTTTTCTATCACAGCACTGTTGCTGGGTCCACCAATGCCAGACACAATATTGCCATCTTGGTCATACCCGTAAAATCGTATGATCATGAGATATGTTATAGCGTTGTAGTTTATTGGTCCAGTGTTTCCGCCCATAATTTGCTGTACTGCTGCATACAAGTTGTCAATCAAGGTAATACCAGCAGGTTCTACCACCGCAAACTTGATGCTGGATGTGGCATGTGCAGTTTTTTGGCTGCCACTCAAGAAATTTTCGATGGTAATAGAATCTATGTAAAAATCATTGGGGAAGGCAGGATTCCGACCAGCGTCACTCAGATTGCCAGTGGGCGGACCGCCTGTGTTTGGTGGTGCGCCGCCGCTTTGAAACAGCAAGTAATAACCATTCACAGTTTTTCTATTGCTCAATGCCAGCGTGTTGGCTTGTGTGGGGGTCATCATGTAGACCGAAGCATGATAGGTATAGTTTTGAAAATTGTCCAACACGTTGGGTTGAGGAATTATTTGTTTGAAAATTGCGTTGTTGGCAGAGCTACCAGCAGCAGTGGCGTTGTTGATCGCTGTGTTGCCGGTGCCCGGGCCTGCCTGGCTGGCGCTGTCGTCGCCGGCTCCTGTCCCTGGTGATGTGGCCAAGTTGAGACCGGCGCTGTCGTACAATTCTCCTGTTTCTGGATTTTTACGAATAGTACCCACGATTCCTGTTTCATCCGGTAATAGTATACCCACACTGTTGCCGTTTTGATTGGTTGTGGCCTGCGTTTGTTCCAGCGTGCGCACTGGAGAATTGGTACCAGTATCTGTGTTGGATACATTGACAGCAACCGGTGTTGTTGCTGCAAGCTGTGCAGAAGGACCGGTGGGTGCGTCGTCCTGCACAGTTTGGGCAGCAGAGGAGTCAAGCGGCGGTTGAGCAGTATTTTCTTGATCAACAATTGCCCGTGCTTCAATCAGCAATGCTTGTCTATTTTCTGCAGGCATTCCTCTAACAATTGCTGAATTGATGGCTTCTTGTGGTAGTTCTCCGCGGCCCAGAGCACGGCCGGTGTCTGTGTCTATTACCACAAACAGACCAGTTGTTGATTGACGCTGTATGACAAACATTGATTAAAACCCCAGCACTGATCTAAGAGTAGTGATCTTGGGAATGTATATTCGTGTGTTTGCTGCAAAATCCAAAGGCGGGGCCACAAGAGAGTTGGGATTGCGCTGATAAAATACCCACCACAATGCAGCATCGCCATACAAGTCAAATGCCAACAAATCGGGTCTAAATTGATAGGTCAATGTGATTGTCCAAAATTTGTCATCAGTTTCTCTTGGTATGGGTCTGTTGACCATTGTGCCAAGGTAAGACTGAGTCAATCCAGTTAGATAGTAAGGACTGGTACTGGGATAGACTGTGCTCATTACCAGAACCCTCTTTTGAGTAAATCACCGCTGGCAAAGCCTTTGAGACTGAACTCGGTACTGACCTGGGAACGAGTTTGTGTTGGCAACAGGGTAATTGAAATTTCCATCCTAGTGGGAACATAGGTACTGTTGATAGCACTTTGGTTGTTGACATTGTTGACAACTGGCTGCGGTGGTGGCTGGGCGGGCATTGACCCATTGGGAAGAAAGTTGGTGGCCAGGCGATTCAACACACTGAGTGCCCCGCCTGGCGACGGGCCTGAGCTGTTATTTCTACGATTTTCAAGATTTATTCCAAAGTTGTTGAAGCCATTGGCTCTGATATAGTCTACATCATTGGGCAGGTTATAATTGAACGAGGACACCAGACAAGGATGCTGGTTGAATTGATATTGCCCCAGTCCCGACAGGTATACCAATGGCGGCGGCGTTCCTGCTTGGCCTTCCTGGCCGTAAAACATTTTGGTCACTGAACGAAAAAAATGTATAACTGCCAGCAAGTATGCAGCTTCTTTTGTGTCTTGAGCTGTGAATGTTGCACGCACCTGGATGGCGTCAACTGAACTATTTTTGTAAAAATAGCCACGATAGTTGGAATGCACCAGATCATAGGCTTCATACTTGGCCTGATAACTGGTCTCTATGCTGGGAGTATAAGGAAATACAACACCATCGGTGTCGTGTAGTGGTTTTAAAATACCGGCGCCGGTGCCGTTGTTGCCGGCTTTGTACAGATAGTTGGCACCTGGTGCCAGCTGCAACCTCACTCGCCAATCAGCAGAAGAAGGTTGATTTTTACGAGCTGACAGAGTACTTTGCCCCCGAGCCTTTGTCGTTTGCGCTTGTTGCATGCTAGCATCTGAGCTGGCCTCTGTGGCCGGTTCAACAAAATCTCCTCCCACAAATACAGGATCGCCGTCTTCGGTCAATGACCACCCTGGGTTTAGATTGCCGTCATCATCAAATGGCGTGCCATTTGAGTATGGGCTGGGCTGAGGATTGGCATTTCTTGTGGCCGGTTCAACAAAATCTCCTCCCACAAATACAGGATCGCCGTCTTCGGTCAATGACCA
>Ga0105054_10008646_pt1 | contig 13429 bp, 8 predicted proteins | sample BON02_FD_78091 | JGI IMG/M metagenome (GOLD analysis project Ga0105054, IMG submission 78091) | Freshwater microbial communities from Lake Bonney liftoff mats and glacier meltwater in Antarctica - BON-02 (megahit assembly) | ecosystem: Environmental > Aquatic > Freshwater > Ice > Glacier...
ATCTGGCCTGAGAAAACTCTGTTCTAGAATTCAACTATGACACAGGCGTGACTATAGCTTTCAATCAGACTGCCGCCTCTCCTGGAGTGTCGCTCAGCGTTTTGTAATGTGTCGTGGTGCGCCAGGTTATAGAACCCAGCTATTACAAAGTCTAGCGCTGAGATTGGGATACAGGTCTAGATATAAATGAACTTGAACTCGCGCCTAGATATATTGTTAGAAACAGGGCTTCGGGCCAGCTTGAGACTCCGAGTGAAAGGTCGTTTCTATAACAATCCGGACGTACACCGTAGCCAATACAAATGCGCTGCATTTCATGTGTTTTGCAGTGTGTTGCGTGTTGCAGTGTGTTGCAAAGCGCTTGCCAATAGACATGAGCTGCATACATATCTTGTACGTTGCATTGTGTTGCAGTGTGTTGCGGTCTATTGCAGTGCGCTGGTCAATGGACATCAGGTGAATTTCATGTGTGTAGCAGTGCGTTGCAGTGTGTTTACTGTGTTGAAGTGTGTTGCAGTGTGTTGTCGTGTACTGCAGTGTACTGCAGGGCACCAGTCAAGAGACATGAGCTGCGTATCATGTGTGTTGCAGTGCGTTGCAGTGTGTTGCAGTGCACTCGTCACTAGACATGAGCTGCATACCTCGAGTCTCATATGATGGGACTGGTTCCTTATTAACAAACCTACAATTACAAGCAGTGAAGAAAAAAACTTCTTAGAATCTTTGGCCCCGAATTAATTCGAATTGATTCGAATTAATTAAAACCGCGCGAAGCGCGGTTTCAAAACACTGCGCGGAGCGCAGTTCTGTTTTTTGCGGCGTCAACCGCAAAATTTTGAAAACATGACATTCGTAGCGCGTTTCAGAGAGCATTTCCGGGTTTTTTTGGCAATGTTTTCGGTTGCTTAACTCCCTCCAGAAGAGGTGTTTTAGTACACAAGAATTCATTCGCTTTTTGTCAACGGCGTTGTCATAGCGTCGAGCCATGCGCTCTGACGTGTCCTTTCAAACAAAGCAATCTGAGTGCTTGGTCACGTCAAAATGTGTAGGCTTTAGGTGAGGCATTCCCCCTACTGCACGTTATTTTTGAAAAAATATTTTGGATTTGAAATGGTGTTGTGCGATTTGTATCTCAAGAGGGTTGATTTGACAAAGAGTTTGTTATTTGACACTTTCTCAATTACTGTTTGGTACAAATTGTGTCGTTGTGATCATTCAGTATTGGAGTTGGAATCATTGTCACCAATAAATTGGTAGACAGAATAAGAAACTTCAAATCAAATACATCCCGGTTTAAGAAATATTTGTATGAAATAAATGCGCTCTAGGTCAGACTTTTTATGAAACAAAATGTGCCGTAGACAAGAACCCTCAAATAGAATGTGCCACAGGCCAGATTTTTGGACTAAGTCCTAATGGGTACTCTGTGCTATTGATATAGTACGTAATCTATTTTTCACAATTCACAGCTCAGAATCTTCTTCTTTCAATCAATCAATGAATGAATTAATTAATTCATGAAGTAATTCATTAATCAATTCATTAATTGACCTTTGGCCGGCCTATAGTACGTTTGTTTTCCCCACTGATTAAAAGGGGGGGGGGGCTTACTGAGAACGCATCTTTTCTTGTTTTTTCATTGATTTTTTAATAGCAGGGGGGGGGTCCTTATTAATTGCCGATTTCAAAATCGGCAATCATAATAAGGGACAGTCACATTTCAAAAGATTTCACGGGAGATATCAGTTGTTTACTGGGTGCGTGTTGCAGTGCGCTAGTCAATAGATATGAGCTACATGTCATGTGTGTTGCAGTATGTTGCAGTGCACTCGCCAGTAGACAACAGCTGCATATCATGCGTGTTGCAGTGTGTTGCAGTGTGCTGTAGTGCAGTAGTCAATAGAGAACAGCTGCATATCATGTGTGCTGCAGTATGTTGCAATGTGTTGCAGTGTGTAGCAGTGCGCTCGGCCATAGACAACAGCTGCGCATCATGTGTGTTGCAGTGTGCAGATTAAAATCAAGTACACAGCTCATGCCTAGGCATGAGCTACATATCATGCGTGTTATAGTGTGTTGCAGAGTGTTGCTAGACATCACAGCTATCAAGTGCAATTCATGCCTGTTGCGTGCGTTGCAGTGACCTAGTCATTAAACACCAGGTACATGTCATGTGTGTTGCAGCGCGCTAGTCAACAGGCGTAACCTGCATATGACGCGTGTTGCGGAACGTTGCAGTGTGTTGCAGCACCAGTCACTTCAAGAAAGTTCATCTTGGTACTCCAAACAGACCCGACTTCGCACCAAGATGAAACCATTTTATGGATCCCAGAATTTCCAAAAGAAGCAGAAGAATCCAGGTATCGAAGATAGCTTTTGCAGCGCATTTGAAGTCGACAAAGATTTCTTTGAGAAGAGTACGGAAAAGAATTTTAGTCAATTGCCAGACCCTTTAGAAACCGTCTGTAAATCAGGAAAACTGTTATGAAGCTCTTTGATCACTAGAAATCAGAGCTATCTGCTACATTTGTTGTGTTGCAGTGCCCTAGTAGCTAGTCAATAGACATGAGCGGCGTATCATGTATGTTGCAGTGTGTTGCAGTGCGCTCGTCATTAGACAAAGTGTTCCTCTCATGTGTGTTGCAGTGTGTTGCAGCCTGAGTGCATGCGTCAATAGACAACAGCTGCATATCATATGTGTTGCAGTGTGTTGCAGTGTACTCGTCAAAGACAACACCCGCACATCGAGGGGTACATTTTCACGCAGTGCACATGTCGACAACAGCTGCAAATCATATGTGGTGCAGTGTCATGTGGTCAAAAGAGCCTGATATCCTGACCACAAAGCCCTACATCCTATCAAAAGAGCTCAACATCACACGTCTGTGCACATGTCGACAACAGCTACATGTCATGTGTGGTGCAGTGTGTTGCAGCACACTCGCCAAGGGACAACAGCTGCATTTCATGTGTGTTGCAGTGTGTTACAGTGCGCTAGTCAATAGACAACAGCTACATATCATGTGTGGTGCAGTGTGTTGAGTGTGTTGCAAACACTCGTCAATAGACAACACCTGCATATCGAGGGGTGCATTTTCCTGCATGTTTACTTCATTGCATCCCACCTCACCAAACAGTTGTGGCGTTCCTAGACTCTCTAGAAATGACCATTTTGATCTAATGGACGACGCTCGTATCCGCGACGGCGTATGGGTTGGCACAGTCAGCAGTCGCCAAAATAGAGTCACATAACCGTGACACTCGTGCCGGAAATAGAACTGAACTTAACTAATACGTGTTCCATATCATGGGTGTCATGGTCAACTTGGTGTTGACTCTAGCTGTTCCTTGCAGCGCTCCTACCTATAAATTGTAGAAGTTGCCGCGCCATACGCGAGTGACTCCGTAAATTACAAGGTCTCTTTTGCAAAGAGACACTGCAAAGTAGGGCTCTCCTGCAGAAGAGACATGATAATTGCCGGAGCCTGAGAATGATTGCCCCCCATACTCGACTACGACACTATGTAGCCAAGTTCACTGTCTGTATGTGTAAAAATACGTATCTGATATGTGAGTGTTTATGTGTGGGTATGTGTCACGGTATTTGATGTGGTCAGTCTTGAGTTGGCAGCACAGTCCAGGTGGTACTGAATTGCGGGGTCGGTGGATAAAAATATGAGAGTTTACATGTGTGTCGATGCGAAGCTACCCTGCCCACACTGAGTGACGTCAAGGGAGCTGGAGGGCACGTGTCCCCGCTTTGCGGCAACATGTGCGTGTATGAATATACAGAATATATATATATTTCACAGTGGTGCGTGGCGTCTGTGCATGCCCCAAAATAGCATGCACAGTGACGAGAGCGCACATCCCGATGCTACGAAGTGTCCGCGGTGCCGCGGCATTTTGTTCCTTGGAATTGTGTGACAGATATTCCTTTCAATCAAGTTGAATCAGTTGCACTGATTGTAAGTGTAACTGAGTGAAAAAAGCGAAAATTTTGATTCTCCCGGAGTTTGGTCGTGACCCTGTGGCGCGCGGCGGCTCAGCCCCTTCGCCGCCGCACGCCTCGTCAGTGCCGATTCCAAAAAAAATCTCAAAAGTCTCCAAGTTTGGTGCGGGTCACAGTGCGTGTGAGTCAGCGTGGTCAGGCCTCATTTCCTTTTGAAAAACGAAGAAATACCGCAGCGCACTTTGGCTGCCGGTGACTGGGAATATGCCTTAGGAAACTCCACCTCATCCTCTCCCAGTTGCGACCTGCACAACTCCACATTTTCTGTGTTGTTGAGAATAGCACGAACAACAAGTGACAAGCAATAGTTGGCTCTCATTCAAACAAGACGGACGTGTGTAACGAAGAGGAGAGTTGGGCGGCGCCGAGGTGTGTTGCAGTGTGATGTACCAAGATCGTCAACATGGCAGAGTGCTCAGTTGGAGTCCTGCACAGATTCTGAATGGGGGTAGGAATATGTATATATATGCATATGTATGTATATAATACTCACGGCATTTTTTGGTTGGTCTTGTGGTGCCATGGCGCCATCGACTGACGGCCGGGCACGTCAAACTGTGACGAGGACAGACCGAAAGAGGAATCCATTCCCGGGCACGAGAAGCGCTTGTCGGGATTCACTGCAAATACCTGCTCGTCTGCATGTGACACCGGCAACGACGACTGCTCTTGCACGGTCATCACAGTCGAGGTGACGACGGTGGACGCGGCGTCGGCGGAGCGGTCGAGCATGTTGGAGGTCGTCGTCAGGTCGGCAAACGAGTCCTTGCTGATGCTTCGCTCGCTGCCACCACTCCTGCGGCGCTCCTTGTCGGCGACGCACTTATGAATGGGACTTTGTTGCACGGGCGTGTTGGGCTCCTTATCAGCGATGGTGCTTTCGAAAGTGCACGAGGAGGCAATGCGTGAAGCTTCAACACGCGACGCCCGCCTCGCCTCGCACTTTGCGGCATACTCGGGGTCGGCCAGCCGCTTGATAGTTTCGGCAGCATCATTGTTACCCTTTGCTGCAGCTGCCTTGAACCAGTGCATAGCCGAATCCTGCTGGGCAGCATCACGCACCAAGTGGCACCCCAGTTGGTACATGCCTCGGTGGTTTCCCTTGTGTGCGGCAGCTTCAAACAGCTGAAATGCTTTGTCCTCATCCTGAACCACGCCAGCACCCGACTTGTAACACAGCCCAAGCGCAACAATGGCTTTCACGTTGCCCTGTTCGCTGGCCGCAATGTAGAGCTCGGCGGCACGCGCAACATTCTTTTCGGTGCCTTGTCCAGTTTCAAAACACACACCAGCCGCAAACTGTGCCTTGGCGTCGCCTTGGTTGGCTGCCTTGAGATACCATGCTACTGCCTGCACCATGTCTTTGTCAACGCCGACTCCTGTGAGGAGGCAAAGGGCCAGATTGTGCTGGGCCTGCACCACCCCGAGAGTAGCAGCCTTGCGGTAGAAGTCAACGGCCTTGCTGTCGTCACGCACCACACCATCGCCTTGCGCGTGACACACACCCAAATTGAAGAGGGCACCACCGTGCTGGGCCTTAGCAGCCTGCAAGTACCATTCAACAGCGTCTACAGGAGACTTGTCGAGGCCCTTGCCTGTTGCATAGCACAGTGCAAGCCGGAACTGCGCCATCGGGTCCGATTGTTCGGCTGACTTGCGATACCACACAGCAGCCTCGGCGAGGTCCTTGGTCATGCCGCGGCCCTTGCCAAGACATACGCCCAGGTTGTACTGAGCGGTGGCATCGCCTGCGTCCGCAGCTAGACGGAAAGAGACAGCGGCTTGTGCCTCGTTGAGCGGCGTGCCACGGCCCACTATGTGGCAAACGCCCACTTGCAACTGTGCCTTGGGGTCGCCCTGGTCTGCGGCACGCACGAAGTAGCAGAATGCTTTGTCCTCGTCGCGCGTGCACCCGAGGCCTTGCGTGTAGCACACTGCAAGATTGAACTGCGCGTTGCTGTCGCCCGCCTCAGACGCCTTGGTAAAGCACTCGACGGCGCGCACTGAGTCCTGCGCGACGCCCTTGCCCTGCAGGTAGCACATGCCAAGCCGGAAGTGGGACGATGAGCCGTCGCAGCTCACACTCGTACCAGAGCCATCGGCCTCCAGGACGCACGGCTTGGGCGCAGCGCTGATACAGACGCCACCCTCCTCCTCGAGAGCAGTGGGTTGGTGCATGAACAGCGCAGGCGTTGCGATGATCGCGTCGCCGAGCCCAAACGTGGGGTCGCGCATGTAGGGTGCCACCTCCGCCTCGTGTGCTGCCTCAACGTTCACCGGCGGGGGCGACGCCATCACGCCCACGCTCTGCTTGGCGGAAAAAGAATGGGCCGGGCGCTGACCCGCGTTCGTGATATCGACGAGCGGCATCCTTGCAACTCGTGTGCTTCGCGGGGTTGTAATTGCAGGTGTGATGCTCTTTCGTATGTTCTAGCCTGTCCCCACTCCACAGTTTGTCGTTGAATTTTCAAATAGGCGTGTCTAGGTGTTGGATCTGGAGATTTGGTTTTGATCAGTGTCAGTGAGGAAGGCAGGAAAGAGGAGACGAAACATTAGAACGGGGATCGAGGGCGAACCAAGAAAGCATGGTTTCGCCGCGCGGGGCACGGCGCACCAACCACCACCACTTGGACCCCCACTTCAACTCGCCGGCGCCCCAAAGCTACACCCAGGTGTTTTGCCAGGCTGCTTTTCAACCTCGTGTGTGCGCACCTGCCCTTCCCACGGTGCTTGTTAGCGCTCAGTTTGCCAACAGTCTGACGCGATGCGGGGGTTGCCTTTTGAACACAGCAGCGGTTGGCTCCCAGGAGGGAGGCACACGACATGGAGCTACCCGCGCCTCCGTGGCGCGAGGAGGCAGACGACGACTTGGAGATTGTCGACGATGACGACGACGTGGATGAGGATTACATTATCGACGACGACGACGACGAGATAGAGGACGATGAACACGCGCAAGAGGATGATCAAACATTGATGGAGGCGCGCAGCTACGGGAAAAAGACTCTGCCCCAGCGCGAGGAGCGGCGCGCTCGTATACAGGTTCGAGAAACTGGACACACTGCGTTCATGTGCTTTCAGTGCTGCATAAAGGCGCCCAGATGTCGCGCCCGGATGTCGCGCCCAGATGTCGCAATAGCTGAAAATTTACGCTCGGATGTTAAGATAGATGAAAAAGTCGCGCATGGACTCTGGATGATTGCGAGTGGCGCGGCGGCTGCGGCGCTAAAGCGCCTACACTTGCCGCGCGCCCCGGGAGAAAGAAGTTGTCTGATTTAGCATTCCGGGTGCTTGACGTTTTGTGGTGAGAACAGAAAATGTCACGCCGAGCCTGAGTATGCGTCTGGTTTGCAGGAGCTCAATGGAAGTCATGGGGCGAGCGAGGACCTGCAGCAGGCAATCAAAGGGCTGCGAGATGCGGTGCGATCTCAAAATTCCATTGGCCAAATGACCGCCAGCCTGCAATATTCCATACAGTCGCTCATCGACACACACACCCGCGAAAAATCACGGTCCAATGGATCCATACGTTTTCGGCCCAACCAAGAGGCCCACGGATCTGCCGTGCGGGGTGCGCGAATGATATTTGGCAACTGTCCTGTGTGTGTTGCAACTTTTTGAGAGACATTTATTTGTGTCTGGTGCCTGAGCCGGCGGAGCACTCTGGTGCCTGGGCCGGCGCAGGCCGCTGCGAGGCAATCTGCTGTCCGTGGTGCAAGGCGGCGAGGAGCCCCGACACCGCCGTGCGCCCACCCAAAAAGAACCATTGATAAATTTGGGGGTAGTTCAATGGACTACCCCCAATTTCTCACACAAAACCCGCCTTCATCTTGTCCGCATTTTTGAAACAATGGAAAATTATTTCAAAAATGCCGAGAAATGTGACAACTATGTACCTACATGTATGTTTCAATCAGTAGGTATGAAGCATATTCAGATAATCCTCATTCGGAATTGGGTCAAATAAGCGTGAAGAAATATTCCCTTTCCAAGGACTCTGAGTTGAGGCTCAAAATGAAAATTGGAATGGAATGCATCGGAAATGAAAAAGTTGAGATTTCCTCTTTTTTTCAGATCAAGCGTTTGAAAAGAGAGTTTGACGATTCATTCCAATTGTAATTTCATGAAAGTTCCTGTCGAGTTTGGTTGTTTGCAGTCGAGTTTGTTTTATTTCCAGATCGCGCTAGAAGTCTCACTTCCAAACAATCGTTGTTGCAATTGGGCCATCTAAACTGAGGTTTCTAAAAACGCGGTTCTCACATCCACCATCGCGGTTGCCTCGGAGCTAAAGCCCCTCGGTGCAGCGCTCCTAAACCAGGGATCTTTTGAATTGTGTTCACTTTTCCCCGACCTGCGGCGCCGTTTTTTTGATTCCAGGTCCTTGCTCTGTTCTGGATCATGCCCCTTTTCACCCCAAAAAATGCATTTTTTTTTTGGGTCTCTGGCTGACTTCGGAATTTTCATCCCGTTGTTTTTCGCGTCCCACATCCGGGCGTTACGACGCCGGCTGAGGTCAACTTTTTCCATAAAAGTTGACTTCAGCCGGCTGAAGTCAAATTTTTTCTCCTCCAAATTTCAGCCATTTTGTTTGAAGTTTTTGCGTTTCGACTTCAGCCGGCTGAAGTCGACTTTTTTTTGACTTCATCCAGGGCAGGGCAGGCTGAAGACAAAAAAATGGAAAAAAGAAGGGTTGAAAAACAAAAATCCGTATGGACTCTGGCTGAAAAATTCTGTATGGACTCTGGCTGATGGCGAGTGGCGCGCGGCAGCTACGGCGCTGAAGCGCCTCCGCTTGCCGCGCGCCCATTAACGATGTAATTGTCGCAATGCGGGGTTGTTTTGAATTGCGGCACCGCAATCTGGAAAAAGTGGAAAATCCAAAAACATCCCCCGGGTTGGTCGCGACCCTGTGGCGCGCGACAGCTCTGGGGCCCTTCGCGCTGCACGTTCGTGTCCACCGGCGGTCCCTCGACATAGACGTTCCCTCCTCCACGTCCTCAGGGGCTGGGCATTCTGGAGACTCGCCGCCGCACACCAGACAGCAGCACGCCCAGAAAAATTCTGCTGTGCGTTGTGCTGATCATTATTGAGTGTCGGTCGCAGAGCTTTGACTTGAGTTTATGGATCTTTGAATACTGCAGGGTCGTACACGACAGTTGGTGTGCTGCTGGGGGGTCCAGACGCGCAAGGGCGGTGCATTATACAGGATGTTGTGCCAGGTTCGCCCGCGCAGCTTGTTGGCAAGTTAAAGAAGGGTGACACTATCTTGCAAGTGGACGGCGAGAATGTTGATACCAAAAACATTGTAGAAAAGATCAAGGGCAGCGATTTACCCAGCTCAAGTGTGTCAATACAGGTGACACGTGTCGGGAAGAAACGGCCACTCGAGGTCACTATTCTGCGAGCCACTAAGGAATCTGTAGAATACGCTCGCAAAACGTTTGAGATGCTGTCCGAACTCGCGCAGTTGAGCGGTGCGAGTGGCTTTGAGGATGATAGTGAAGGGCCCGCCTCTGGTCTAGAAAAGGGACTGAGGATAAGGCTGGCGGCGCTAGAGCATGAAAAGCTGCAGCAGGAGGTGGTGCTGCAAGAAAAAGAGACAAACAGCGACGTTTTGCTGTCATCTGCAAAGGCCCTTGTTGCAGAGTTTGCCACAATTGCTGTGAGTACGTTTGGCGAGAATGCTCCTGCCACACACTTGGCTGGGACGTCTGATGATGCGCCATCATCACGGGGAGCGCTGCGTGATGCCGCCTTGAAAATGGGAAGGGCCACACAGTTTTTGGAGGAGAGCTGCATGAATCTGCGTGCCAGGGTTGCAGGAAAGTTGGTGGGCATGGATAACAGATTGAAGCGCGTCGGCGAGATGTCGGGCCGTGTGCGTGAATCCCTCCTTGAGAAAGGTGCAGGCAGCAATACTTTGGGCAATGATTTGGAAACCGCCACGAAGATGGTGAAGCTGCAGGAGAGTCTTGCTGACAGCGATCAAGAGTTGCGCAAGTCGCGTCAGCGCACCACGGGACTCGTATCGCAGGTCGAGGTGCTTGAACGCAAGATTCTGCAGCTTGATTCAAAGGCGCAGGCAGCTGGCGGTAAGCACACGAGCAACACGTCCTCAGCGTCCTCGGCTGAGCCTGGCGGACCAGTGGTGGAGAACAATACGGTTGATTCAAAACGCTTGGCGCTCAAGCTCAGTCGGCTCCAGCACGAGATTCACAGACAGAAAGAGGAGCATGTTGATGAGATGAACCAGCGCGACTGCTCACTTTCGGAGCTGTCCTCGTCGCTGTTTGCAGCGCAAGAGCGTGCGTCAGCGAGCATGTCCGAACTAGTCACTCTGCGCATGGAAAATCTCAAGCTCAAAGAACAGGCGGTGGAGAAAGAACGCAAGATGGCCAATTCTGTTGAGCAGTCTAGCGACGAATACGCGCAGCTTCAGGCAAAGTTGGCGTCAAAGAACCAGGCTTTCGTTGATCTTGAGGCTCTCTACATGCAAACACAACAAAAATACGTTGAGACCTCACAGGATCTGACGAGAAAGACCAAGGACTTGAGTATTCTGATGCGCGAGGCTCAGATCTCCAGCAACGACCAGCAGACGGCAGAAGACTTGCTTCGGCGAGAAACGGAGGAACTCACGCATGTGCAACGCGCGATGGCAACGATCCAACACAATCTCCAAGCAGCCGAGGCAGCGACACAGACAGCTCAAAGCAAGTTGCAGGCCAGCGAGCAATCTCGAAAGACTCTCGAAGACAAATATGCCTCGGGCGAGCAGCTGCGCAAGAATATGGAAGAGACGTTTTCGCGCGAGAGGCAGGACGGAATGGTGGCGATGCGCGAGCGTGATGCGCTCAAGAAACAGCGCAATGCTCTCAAGTCAGAGCTTGAGATATTCAAGGATGCCAGGGGTAAGGAGGTGCAGGTCAAAGTGAACGATGAGCAGCTGCGGTGGAAACGCAATTTGGACGCGATGGAGTACAAACTCAAAGTCGAAAATGAGAGAGACACGGCAACACGCTTAGAACGTGTTGAAAGTGAGCGGGACGCGCTGTTGGCTGATGTGAAGGAGACCCAATTGCTGCTCGTACACACGCAGGAGCATGCTAAGAGGAACCTCGAGGTAGAGAAGCGCAAGGAAGAGCAGGCGGCGCGCGAACGAGATGGTCTGAAGGTTGAGATGGACGAGAGTCGCTACGTCATTGGCCAGCTTACGGCCGAGGTCCGGGAACTGCGAAGTATGCAGCGAATGGCTTCGACGTCACCGCCGCACCTGACGCAGCGAAGTGGCACGCCCAAAACACAACGAGTTGCGCTGCCGACAGTACTACAGGTGCAAACATCACGTCTCAGCGCTGGCCCCCCGCAATTACAACATCCGACAGAGCCTATTTCGCCTCCGAGTCCTCGCAATTGGGGCACGAAGACATGATGCCCAACACCAATTCTGCGCATTGGCAGCCAGGTGCGGCAGAAGGTAGTTTTGCCCCACGGACGCCCTCTCTGCCGGGTGCCACGACGGCAGGTAATGGTGCCCCACCGCCAATGTCATCACATACGGCGGGTAACAGCACGACAGCACGTCTGCCGTCGGGTGGGACAGGTGGCACTTCCTCCAAACCCGTCGGTGTATACTCGAATCGTGCTGGTAGGCTCTTTGCTATGTGATTCTCAGTTTTCTGAATAAATTTTGAAGTTGCGCACTTTTCCCAACGACTCTGTCCCACTTGAAATTTGCAGGTTGTTTTTACCCAACAGGCTGTTCGCCCATTGACATCTGAAGGGTAGAGGCGAGGCGACGCTGCGGCGCGCCACACGAATCGGCCTGCGGATTTAAGCATCAGAGAAAAACGTGGGCGCCTAGTAAGCAGCCCAGTACACAAGAGTTCTTCGTATGCGTACTAGGCTGCTGGATACGGTAGGGTTCCGGGACATAGAAACTGGTAGATAGAAACTGCAGCCTGGAATTTGGTCGGTTTCTTGCACTTTTTTCAGAAACCCGCTGGCAGCGATTTGGGCAGTTTCTTAATGATTTAAAGAAACTTCTCCAACATATCTCTTAAAACCCCATAAATCTAGTAAAAAATCAACATCAAATTTCTTAAAAAAATTGAATCTCTTAAAATATCAACATAAAATCTCTCGAAAAATCCAACATAAAATCTCAATATAGAATATTTTTGTTTGGCTGGTTTCTTGCACTGTACTTGCGGGTTGAACCCCGCTGGCTGGGGTGGTAGTTTCTTAATGGGTTATAGAAACAAGAAACAACAAGAAACAACCAACGCTGGCAGGCTGGGTGCTGGCTTCATCAGTGTGTGCTCAGAAACACGCTGGCTGGGTCATTTCGGTGGGTTCTATGTCCCGGAACCCTACTGTAAGCGCTGCGCGTCGCTGTCAGCTTCGAACACACGGGACAGGCCCGACATTTCATTACTTTAGTTTATTACTTTATATAGTACAGGCATATTAGTGAAGGCCTCAGATCGAATCCTGAGAGGCTGCAGTTTCAAATAGCCGGGGCGTTGCCCCACCTGCACCTGTGACAACGAAGGATTGACAGGCCAGCAAGTGCCTTGAACAGCACACAGCATTTTCCCCATGTGCTTCTGGAAATATGAGCCTGACTCTTGGACTGTGTGCACCGTGGTGAGCATGTGGTTGCGCTAGGCGGGAGGTCACGCGGTGTGCAAGGTGACGCTCAAGGGCGTCATCTATTATAATTAGAGGTGCCGTGGATCTTTGAAGCCGATGCCGACTTGGCGCTACTGTCTTCCGCAAACATCCACCGGCACACCAGCGCAACGCCAATCAAGGGAATAAGGAAAATCAAGTCGGTGAGCTGCGCAAGATAAGAAAGAGCAGAGCATGGGTCAGCAGTGCACAAGTGCAGTCCAAATGTGGAGTCCTGCAAACTCGTATACGTACATATACACAAATACATGTGTATATACATATACAGGGTCATCCCGGGACATAGAAACCACGTTTTGGACCCATCCAGCGTGTTTCTAAGCACACATTGATAAAGCCAGCACCCAGCCTGCCAGCGTTGTTTCTATAAACCATTACGAAACTGCTACCCCAGCCAGCGAGTTTTTCACCCCCCGTAGAAACTCTAACTTTGGTAAGAGATTTTATGAATCATTAAGAAAATCACACAAAAAATCATTAGGATTTGAAAGACGCACGGGTTTCTAAAGCAAATTGAAAGAAACCAGCCAAATTCCAGACTGCAGTTTCTATCTGCCAATTTCTGTGTAACAGGATCACCCTGTATGTAAATATATATACATATGTATGTATGTAAATGTACATATGTATATATATATATAAATATACATATATATATACATATGTACATACATATATATAGATATATAGAAATATAGATATGTGTGTATACATATATATATA
>Ga0105054_10008647_pt1 | contig 13428 bp, 11 predicted proteins | sample BON02_FD_78091 | JGI IMG/M metagenome (GOLD analysis project Ga0105054, IMG submission 78091) | Freshwater microbial communities from Lake Bonney liftoff mats and glacier meltwater in Antarctica - BON-02 (megahit assembly) | ecosystem: Environmental > Aquatic > Freshwater > Ice > Glacier...
TCCGGGGTACGCCGCGGTATTGATGCCCTCAAGGCCCGTGCCCTGGGCGCGCAAGCGGTGGGCATCGGCCGCGCGGCGCTGTTCGGCGCTTGCGCCGGAGGCGAGGCCGGTGTGCGACGCGCCTTAGAAATCCTCACCGACGAATTGACGCTGGCCCTCAAGCTCGCAGGCGTCCCGTCGGTCGATGCGATTGAGCCGTCGATTCTGAACGCGGCTTCGCACGTCCGGGCATGACCCTGGAACCGCACGCTGCATACAACAGGGCTAAATAGTCAGCTCGTGGCAAGTGCCGCTTTGATTTCTCTTGTTAACGCCGAGCGTAAAACTGACACTTCATGGCCGATACAGACGCAAGAGAAGCCTTCAGCGATGGCGGCGCGGGCGCTCGGCCCGTTCGGCGCGACCCAGCCCATCGGCTTGCCGGCTGCTTTGGCTGCTTTCTTTAGCTTAGCTACTGCAGCAAGATAAGTCGGATCTAGAAAATTGCCAGGCCGGTCAAGACTGTCTGACAAATCGAAATGACCCAGCCAGCCCATGTCGATTCCAGGGACAGAGAAGATCTCTTCGGCTGCATCTACTCCCTTAATGGATTCGATCAAAGGTATCGTTAGGATCACCTCGTTTGCTGCGGTCATCTTTGCGAGGGCGTCGCCTCCGGTGTATCGATCGTGACCGATCTCGAAACCAAGGCCCCTACGGCCGAGCGGACGATAACGGCAGGCATTGACAAGCGCCTCGGCTTGGGCCCGCGTCTCTATTATCGGTGCCATGATTCCGAGCGCACCTACGTCGAGAATCGGCGTGATCAAATGATGCAGGCCGAACGGGACACGAACCATCGGCACAATTCCGGCGGCGCGTGCAAACCCAACTTGTGCCTTAATCGTCTCGATACTGGCGCCGCTGTGCTCCATATCCAGCAGTACGAATTCAGCCCCTGCAGCGGCTAAAACGGGTGCCAGCCCAGGCGTGAAGAATTCGAAGGCCATCACGCCGATGGCGCTCTCGCCGCGTAAAAGCTTCGCGCGCACGGGGTTGCTATCCATTTTCCAACTCCTGTGAAGCACGCCACAGCAAGTCTGGGGCCGTAACTTCCAGCAGAGAGGCGGCCTCGATTAACTGATGGGCAGTGACCCGGTCCACCGGGATGCCATGGCGCTGTCGATCAACACGTGTACGTCTCTCAAGCTCTCCCGGCAGCAGTATCTCGGCGCCCGGCTCGATCGGTCTTGCGCTGCGCATCCATGTAACCAAGCCAGCGAGATCTGCCCGAAAGCCTGCTGCATCACGGAAAACCCCAGGATTAAACACCAGTGTCAGCATGTTGTTGACGAGCTTGCCGGCCGTCGGGTTGGCAGGGTTACTCGCGCCGCCACCGGTCAGGCTACCAGCAAGAAGTTCGCAAAATACAGATAAGCCGGAGCCCTTATGGGCGCCGAACGGCAAAATAGCACCTAACGGTGAGCCATAAAATGCCTCCGGATCGTCCGTTGGTTTGCCGGCGCCATCGAGCATCTGTCCGGGTGGCATTCTGTCTCCCTTGTTGCGAGCGACTTGTATCTTGCCCTCAGCGGTTGCGGCGGTGGAGATGTCAAGGACGATCGGGTAGTCCGGGCCGGGTGCTCCGGCGGCGATAGGGTTTGCGGACAAGCGGCGCTCACTGGCTCCGAATGGGGCCACTAGGATCCCGAATCCTGAGGTGTTGACAAAATGGAGCGAGACCAGTCCAGCCGCAGCCAATTGCTCGGGCCAGGCACCGATTCGGCCAAGATGTCCGCTGTTGCGAATTCCAACCATGCAAAATCCGTTGGCATTGGCTCGCGGGATTGCCAGTTCCATCGCTTCGCGTCCAATCACTTGGCCATAGCCGAAACCACCATCAATCCCGAGCACCGCGCCGGAATCTATGAACGGCTCAGCATGACGATTTGCAATCACGGCGCCCTGACGCACCCAGCCCAGATATTTCGGGGCGCGAATGAGTCCATGCGAGTCATGCCCGGCGAGACTCGCATCAATCAGATGCCGCGCGACGATCGGTGCCTCGTAAGCGTTCGATCCACTCGCTTCGAATAGCGCACGGATGAAGGGGCTAAGCGTTGCCTCTGCGATCCTGATGATAGTTTCCCCCTCGTCCTGCTTCGGGTTAACCCAGCAGAATGCGCATGCGGTTGTCCCGCGCGGACTTGTGTGCAGCAAAGCTCTCAGGCGTGAAGTCGCCGGTCGGCCTTGGGTCTGATGCGAAATGATTGAAGCGATCGACGCCGCGCACTAGCATGGCAGAGTCGCCTGTGCCAGCACCCTGACGCACGTAGGTAGGGATGTAGCGTATCGCAAGCCCGATGCGGCGATCGTCCGCCTGGTTTGGCTCCGATCCGTGCACAATCTTTACGTCGTGGAGCGACATTTCACCTGGCGCCAGAATCAGATCCACCGCCTTCGCTTCATCCACTGTGACAGCAACCTCCTGTCCACGGGAGAGCAAGTTGTTGGGCGCGAAGGTATCAATGTGTTCTACAAGTCCACCGATATGGCTGCCAGGTAAGACCCGCATACAGCCGCTCTGGACCGTACTCGGGGACAAGGCGACCCAAGCGGTTATAACGTCGAATGGCTCCAGTCCCCAATAGGTGGCGTCCTGGTGCCAGCTAATGTATGCAGGATCGCCGGCTTCCTTGATAAACAAAGAGGTCTCCCAGCAAAGAATGTCGCCGCCTATCAGTGACTCTACCGCGTCGAGAATCAGCGGTGTTCGGATCGCCGCATCGAGGAACGTCATCATGAGATGCGGCTTAAACCGCTGTTCCTTTGTGACCGGTTTCCCCTGGCTGAATTCAAATACTTCTATTCGCCGGCGTGCATCGGCACAAACTGCGTCGTCCAGCGCTGGCAATGGGAATAAATAGCCGTCTCGGCGGTAACTTTCCACCTGTCTAGTGCTCAAGCCCACCGATGTTTGTTTATCACTCATGGTGCGTGTTTACCTTAATTATTTGAGAAGCGTCCCAAGGGTCAGGGAAATCGACGGGAAGAGCAGCACCAACGTTAACCCTATGACCTGAAGACCAATGAAGGGCCACATGGACGCATATATGTCATTCAGGCTTATATCTGGCGGCGTAACCGATTTGAGATAAAAAGCCGCCTGCCCAAAGGGCGGGGAAAGATAGCCTATTTGCATCGTGATGTTGAACAAAACACCGAACCAAATAAGATCGTAGCCCAGAGCTAAGACCACAGGCGTGAACACAGGCATAGTGAGTAACATGATCGAAAACCAGTCCATGAACATTCCCAAAAGCAGCAGGATAAACATCATGAACATGATCACACCCAACGGCCCAAAAGGGAGTCCGGTCATCACGCCCTTTAAATAAGTGATGCCGCCCAAAAGGTTGTATACGCCGACCATGGCGTTGGCGCCAATTGACAGCCATATCAACAGCCCACAAGTCGACATCGTCGTGAAAAGTGAGTCACGAAGCATTTTATAGTTCAAGGTGCGCCTGATTGCTGCAGAGACGACGACCCCGGCCACCCCCATAGCAGCGGCTTCACTGACCGAGGTGATGCCGCTGTAAATGCTACCTAAGACCGAAAAAATGATCATAAGAGGCAGCAATACCTTCTTCAACGCGGCTAACTTGGCAAGAATAGGAATGTTGTGAATTTCATCCGAGGCCGGTGGTCCAAGGTTTGGATTAATAAAGCAGCGAACCAGCACATAGCCCGTATACAACAAGGCCAGCATGATGCCAGGGATAGTGGTCGCGATAAATAAATCACCAATAGAGGTCGATGTCGTTAGGCCATAGAACACCATCACCAAGCTGGGAGGAATCATTGTCCCGAGCGATCCTCCGGCGCAAACAATGCCAATCGCTAATTTTTTATCGTACCCCAGACGCAACATTTGCGGTAGCGCCACCAACCCCAGCAAGATAACCTCACCGCCGATGATGCCAGTCATGGCGGCCATCAATGTGGCGGCGATAAGGGTCATGACACCAACGCCCCCTGGGAGTCGACCCGCCCAGATCTTCAAGGCATCATAAAGGTCATGGGCTACGCCCGACTTGTCCAAGATCGCGGCCATCAGCAAGAACATTGGCACCGATAGCAGGACGTATGAATTGACGAATCCATAGGTACGAAATGTAATGATTGCCAAGCTATTGATGTCGGCGAAAACGCTACAGAAAATGACCGCAATGAGCCCAGTCGCAAAAGCGATCGGCATACCCATGACTAAGATGAGAAGGACGAAAGCGCCCAGCATCAACAGCGAGATAAATTCGATGCCCATGGCTCAGTCCTCGGCTTTAATCATGAGAATATCGCCCAGCATATTTGAGGCTGCCTGCATGATCATCATGACGGTACCCACAAACATAGCTGTCTTGACGACAACAGGGGTCGGCTGGCGCCAGACTGACCCACCTACCTCCCAACTCAATACTGCTTGATAAGCCATCTCCCAAGCAAACCAGCTGAAAGTGAGCAGATACATGATAGTGAGCATTGACGACAGAATGCCTAAAGTCAACTGGGCCCCTTTGGGATACAGGTTGTAGAGGGCGGTGATGCAGATGTGTTCGCGTCGTTGTAACGCATAGGAGCCGCCAATCAGGAAGGCGACGGCTATTAATGTCGTGACCACGTCATACACCCAGACCGTTGGTGCGTTGAAAAAAACGTCTAGGATCACGTCATAAATCGTAACTACGACAGCAAGAGCAAAGGTTAGGCAAAGCCCTTTGGACGTTACAACTATTGCCTGATTGACAAGCTGCAAACTTCCTAGCAACGATTTCTTGCGGTGATTCGTCATATTGGTTCCCTTATCGCTGACTACAAAGACGGGCTAGACGGGCTATCTAGTTAGCTCCTTGGAGCCGTCATGGGGCCCGCCATTTGTGGCTCCGCAGGTTTTTTGAACTACGTTTTTATTGGGCACATTGATTGGCCCAGCGAAGCCGTTGCCGTGGCATCTATTCACCAGGAAGATGAAGAGTCAACTGAGGAGCTAAGTGGATAGCCCGTCGTCTACAAAGCCACGCGCTGTGAGGCTTCAGTGCCTGATTTCGTCTAAAGCAAACCTTACAGCTTGCCAATCGAAGTCAGAAACTTAACTTGGCTGTCATAAGTCTCTTTAGCAAGCGGACTTTTCTTTGACCAATCAACCCACACGCCGCGGGCGACCTTACGGAACTCGGCCTTTTCAGCCTCGCCCCAAGCAATCAATGTTTTCGGATCGCGTTTGGCTACCGCCTTACGGTCCTCCAATTCTTGGCTCATCCAGGTGGCGAGGGACCATTCATCGGCGGCAGCACGAACCGCAGCCTTCAGATCTGGCGACAGAGCCGCCCATTTTTTCTTGCTCACCACAAAATCAGTCGAGTTCAAAGAATGTATTCCGGGATATATCGCGTAGGGCGCTATGCGGTTGTAGCCTGCTTCATCATTAACCGAGAGAGTGCCCCAGTCGGTCGCATCGATTTTTCCGGTGTCGAGCGCTGTGTAAACTTCTGTCCCAGGCATCACTGAAACCGCCGCGCCAAGTGCCGAGAAGATCGCAGCTGGAATGCCATCCGGGGAGCGCATTTTAACGCCCTTGAAATCAGCAATGGAGCGGATTGGCTTCTTCGACGGGACCGACTCTAAACCCAAAATAATCGGAGCGATGAATTCGGCATCCCAGCGCGCTGCGATCTTGTTCATGATGGCATCGCCCCCGCCATGCCGGTACCACATCATCAGATGCAGAGGGTTGTCGTAAGCGGCCGTAAGATCCCAAAATGCTGCGGCCGCTTCCTTGCCCCCCTGGTATGCCATCGTGCCAGAAGCTGCATCGAGCAGGCCAACTTTTACCGCATCAAGTGCCTCGGCTTGGGGAACGATGGTGCCAACGGGAAAGGTCTCAATGATCACTGCGCCTTTTGTCACAACCTTCACGCGCTCTGCAAACTTTAGGAACTCTTTGTAGACAACCGTATTGGGTCCATAGAGGATTTGAGTTTTCCATTTGTGCTGCTGTGCCTGAGCCGACGCTGACCCGGCGCCCGCAATCAAGCTTAGCGCGAGAACAACCCTAGAAAAACGGGAAACAATGCAATTCATGATTTTGACTCCAAAAAAGTATTTGTATTTACCTGCCAACTTAAGATTTTGATAGGCTCATGGCCGCATAGCCATAAGTATTTACCCTCATTCTAATTCTCATCTTTCACCTGAAAGTACCGAGTTCTCGGCTACTTTCCATCCTCATTTTGACGCGCTTCTTCGACTCCATAGACTGCCCATTACGCGGACTGATCTTGCCCCTGTTACCCAAAAACGTTACCTTTCGAACCACGCCGTCAACCCTTGCGCCGTGGTTTGGGTGGCCCATGAGGATTACTTGGCTAAAAAAGTTGATCAGTTGCTGTTGATTGAGTAGCTGCTTGCATCTGTCCTGATTGGGCTGGAGGCCTTTTTTGTTCATACGCCGGCTCTTTTCCGGCTTTCACCAGCGTGGCAGCGCGAACCCCCAGTAGGCGCAGCCGCTTGTCCAGCGGCACCCGTGTCAAGCACAGGCCGGCAATTTTCCGGATGGTTTTCGCGTCGGCGATGAACTGCTCAAGCGTCTGGTCGCGGGTCACGCTTTTGAAATCGTCATAGCGCAGCTTGATGCCAATGGTTTTGGCCAGATAGCCCTTGCGCTGCAGATCGGCCGCCACCTGCTCGCACAGCCGGGTAAAAATGGCGCTCAGCTCGGCCTTGTCGCGTACCGCATGCAGGTCGTGCTCAAACGTGGTTTCGCGGCTCATGCTGACGGGCTCGCTCTCGGTCACCACCGGGCGCTCATCGCGGCCCCAGGCGGCTTCATGCATCCAGGCGCCAGTGGCTTTACCGAAGTGCGCGATCAAAAACGCCGGGCCTTGCGCTGCCAGCTCGCCGATGCTGTGAACGTTCAGCTTGGCGAGCTTTTCGTCGGCCTTGGGGCCAATGCCGTTGATCTTGCGGCAGGGCAGCGGCCAGATGCTGGCTTGCAGGTCGTCCTCATGAACAATCGAAATGCCATTGGGTTTGTTGAATTCGCTGGCCATCTTGGCCAGCAGCTTGTTGGGCGCCACGCCGACCGAGCAGGTCAGGCCGGTCTTGTCGAAAATGCTTTTCTGGATCAGCCGTGCCAGCACCCGGCCGCCCTCGCGCTGACCGCCCGGCACCTCGGTGAAGTCGATGTACACCTCGTCCACACCCCGGTCCTGCATCAGCGGCGCGATCTCGGTGATGGTGCTTTTAAACAGCCGCGAGTATTTGCGTATCTCGTCAAAATCCACCGGCAAGACGATGGCTTGCGGGCACAGCTTGGCCGCCTTCATCATGCCCATCGCCGAACCCACGCCAAACTGCCGTGCCGCATAGGTCGCCGTGGTGATCACGCCGCGCCCCACGTAGTCCTTGAGCCGCGGAAAGTCCGCCAGCGGAATGAAACGCAGCGCTCGCTCGCCCCCTTCGTCATGCCTCGCCAGCAAGGCCTCGTCCAGCGTGCGCCGCCCGCCGCCAATTACCACCGGCAAGCCCTTGAGTTGTGGATAGCGCAGCAGTTCAACCGACGCGAAAAACGCGTCCATGTCGAGGTGGGCAATGCGGCGAAGTTTGGGCAAGGTTCAAGCGGGGGAAAGGTAGGAATTCCAACCGCATCAGGCCAAGTATCCCTCCTAAAAGCCTTCTCAAGAGTCGTGCTTTCCCTGATGTGGCGATCTGAATCCTCAAAGTTTTTCCGTCCGCCGGCAGAAACGACATGCAAAGCTTAAGCTGCGGGCACGGACCTACTCCGGCGCAGTCGTCGCTTTTTAGGTCAGCAGGTTCACCACACTGTGCGTTGATCGTCGGGGTAGTCTGGTGCTGCTTGGCTGGTCATATCCCGGTTCGGCTCGGTATCCACAGCCTCCCCAGGCTCCTGCGCACCATAGTCATCCCACAGCGGTGGCTCGCGTGCCGGCTCAGCCGGCGGCGAGGCACGCCACGGCCTTCTGCATCCCGTCGCGGCCATACGGAATGCCGCGTACGGTCATCGCCGCTTCGATGCCGGAAAGGCAGCCGAGAATCATGGCGCTATTGACATCGCCGAGGTGACCAATGCGAAACGCGCGCCCGAGCTGCGGCCCGAGCGCGCCGGCAAACGCGACCTGGAAGCGCTCGCGCGCCACCGTGCGCAGTGCTCCGACGTAACCCCGGGCCGAACGTCGATGGTGGTGACGGACGCCGAACATGCCGCCGGAACCCGGCAGTGCAGAGAGACAGCACCTTCGCGCGACCAGCAGTCCACCGCCGCCTGCACCGCGCGCGCGAGCAGCGCGTGGCGTGCGATCACTGCGTCCAGGCCTTCCTTCAAGAGCAGCGCCAACGCTGCCTCAAGGCCAAACAGCATATTTTGCGGCGCACTGCCGCAAAATTTCTTGTAGCTGTACTCCGACTTGCGCCGCTCCCAGTCCCAGTAATAGCGCGGCGCGGGGTTCTTGGCGGCGAGCGCGCCAGCGCGTTCATCCACGGCGACGAAGCCCAGGCCCGCCGGGCACATCAGCCCCTTCTGCGATGCCCCGACCGCAACGTTCACACCCAGCGCATCCATGGCGAACGGCGCGGCGGCGAGCGAGGCGACGACATCGACCACGAACAGCGCCGGGTGCTGCGCGGCATCGATGGCCGCACGGATCGCCTGCATGTCGCTGGTGCAGCCGCTCGCCGTATCGGTATGCACGGCGAAGACGGCCACGATGTCCTGCTGCTTGTCGGCGCGCAGCGCCTGCTCGAGCGCGTTCGGATCGATCGGATAACCCTCCCGGTAGGGCGTGCGGATGACGCGGCGCCCGGTTGCTTCGGCCTGCAGTGCCCACTGCTCGGAGAAATGTCCGGTGGCCGGAATCAGCACGGCCTGGCTCGGGGCGAGCAGATTTTCTATCGTCGCCTCCCAGGCGCCGTGGCCGTTGGAGGAGTACATGTACAGGTCGGCCTTGTCGGTGCGCAACACGCGCCTAAGGCCGGCTTCGCATACGCTGATCATCTCCTCGAGACGCGGGTCCCCGTGGTCCATCGGCTGGCGGTGCATGGCATTGAGCACCTCGCCCGGGATATGCGTGGGGCCGGGGGAATGCAGGAAGCGCTCGCCGGGAATGCGCGCCTCGGCGTTAGTACCTTGCCTGTTGTCGTCCATTTAGATCGGTCCCGATTTTGTAGTGAATGAGCGGCATTATTGCAGCAGCCGGTTTTTGCCTGATCCGGGATTGAGGTCGTGCGTCGGAACCCGCAAAAATTTCAGATTCGGCGTGGTTGAAAAGTAACGTTTTGGGCAACACGGACAATGTCAATTTTGAATGGTTTGTCTATGACTCAATCGATGGACATCCGAAAAAGTGGTACCCAGTTTTGAGCCACACCCGATAAGCCACCGACGGGCGTGCTGGTGTACGCTAGCCACAATGAGCCAGACACTTACCCCGCACAACCCGCCCCCGCTCACCGATTCACGCTACGCCGCGGCGCGCCTGATGATCACGCTGGCCCTGATGACGGTGGGTGCCAGCGGCATGTATGTGGTGGCCGTGGTGATGCCTGCGGTGCAGGCTGAATTTGGCGTGGCGCGGGCCGATGCCACGTTGCCCTACACCCTCATGATGATCGGTTTTGGCATTGGCGGCATCCTGATGGGGCGGCTGGCCGACCGTTTTGGCGTGATGGTGCCGCTGCTGATTGGCGCGGTCGGCATGGGCCTGGGTTACAGCGCGGCGGCCATGGCAGGCAGCATCTGGATGTTCACCCTGGCGCATGGTTTCCTGATTGGCCTTTTTGGCAGCTCGGCCACCTTTGCGCCGCTGCTGGCCGATACGTCCTTGTGGTTTGTGCGCCGCCGCGGCATTGCGGTGGCGGTGTGTGCCAGCGGCAACTACTTGGGAGGCGCGATCTGGCCGCCCATCGTGCAGCACTTTGTAGAGGTCGTGGGCTGGCGCCACACCTACCTGGGCATGGGGCTCTTCAGCTTTGTCACCATGACGGCACTGGCCTTGCTGATGCACAAGCGTCCGCCGACGGCCGTGCCCGCGGCGGCTAAGGCGAACTTTTCGGCGACACCCAGCAGCATGCCTTTTGGCCTGCCGCCGGGAAAAGCGCAAACCCTGCTGTGCGTGGCGGGCGTGGCCTGCTGCGTAGCCATGGCCATGCCGCAGGTGCACATCGTCTCGTACTGCACAGACTTGGGTTACGGCCCGGCGCGTGGCGCGGAAATGCTCTCGCTGATGCTGGCCTGCGGAATCGTGAGCCGACTGGTGTCGGGGCTGATCTGCGACCGCATTGGTGGCTTGCGCACGCTGATGCTGGGCTCGATCTTGCAGGCCATTGCCTTGCTGCTGTTTTTGCCGTTCAACGGACTGGTGTCGCTGTATGTGATTGCCGCGCTGTTTGGCCTGTTTCAGGGCGGCATCGTGCCAGCGTACGCCATCATCGTGCGCGAATACTTTCTGCCTGCCGAAGCCGGCGCGCGGGTGGCCACGGTGATCATGGCGACCATGGTCGGCATGGCGCTGGGCGGCTGGATGTCTGGCAAAGTGTTTGACCTGACGGGTTCGTACCAGGCCGCATTCATCAACGGTACGGCGTGGAACCTGCTGAACTTCAGCATCGCGTTTTTTCTGCTGTACCGGGTGCGTCAACACAGCCCGGTGGCGAAACCCGCCTGAGCGCCAGCCGGTGCAGTGGCTATTTCATAAATTCCATTACGATGGAACTCTTTGTAAATTCAGATACATTTCGGTTTGACCCCTATCCCTGATGGCAACACATCCTGGCAACCCCTCCATGGCACAGCGTATCGGATCGGTGTTGCCGAAGCTGACCCATGCGTAAATGACACCGTCGAAGCGCCGCAAACAGCAATCTTTCGCTGATCCTCCATTTTTCCTGCCCGTGCTGGTTTTCAACTTGCTGGGTGATGGCCTGCGCGATGCGCTGGACCTCAAAATCGACCGTCAATAAGAAAGTGCGCCCACCGTGATTCCCCGCCATCTACTGCCCCACATCGGAAACCTGCCGCACGGGCCGGGCAACGCCATTACCGACGTGGCCGGCGTGACCGTGGGCCATCACACGCTCGACGCGAATGAGGTGCAAACCGGTGTGACCGTGGTGCGCCCGCATGCCGGCGACCCGTTTCGCGACCGGGTGCCAGCCGCTGCGGTGGTGCTCAACGGCTTTGGCAAGAGTGTCGGCCTAGTCCAGGTCGAGGAACTGGGCGTGCTGGAGACGCCGATTGCACTGACCAACACGTTCTCGGTCGCCGCCGTGGCCACGGCACAAATCCGCCAGTGCATCGCAGCCAACCCGGAGACCGGACGCAGCCTGAGTACGGTCAACCCGCTGGTGTTTGAATGCAACGATGGTTTTCTCAATGACATCCAGCGCATGGCCATCACCGAGCAGCACTACCTGCAGGCGTACGCGCAGGCGGGCGTGGACGTCGAAGAAGGTTCGGTCGGCGCCGGGCGCGGCATGTCGAGCTTTGGGCTCAAGGGTGGCATCGGTACGGCGTCACGTCGGGTACAGATCACGGGCGCGACCTATACCGTCGGCGCGCTGGTGCTGGCCAACTACGGTCGACTGCCGCAACTGGTCATGGCCGGTCATGCCCTGGGCGCACAGTTGTCCAGCCGGTTGAACACTCCGCTGGCGAGCGAGCCGGAAAAAGGCTCCATCATCATGTTGATCGCTACGGACGCCCCGCTGGATGCGCGCCAACTGCGTCGGCTGGCACTGCGCACCAGTGCCGGCCTGGCCCGAACCGGGTCGGTGTTCGGCCACGGCAGTGGCGACATTGCGCTGGCGTTTTCCACCGCCTACACCGTGCCCCAACAAAACCGCCGACCCATGCCAGCCCTGGCGATGTTGCATGACGAGCTGACCGACCCGCTGTTTCAAGCCGTCGTCGACAGCACCGAGCAGGCCATCGTGCACGCCTTGTGGCGCGCCCGTGCCGTGACTGGCTGCAACGGACACTGCCGCGCCGCGCTGACCGATCTGCTGCCCGACGGCCTACCCAGTCATTAATCCCTCGCGCATACACTATCCCAAGCACCGGACTCATCTGTTTGGCAACGGCGATGGTGTCTAGAAACTCATACAAGACCGACAAGCCCCGGTAGACCACGTCTTCGCTTGCCCGTGTAAGTACTGGCCGGTCGAGGGTTGCACATACGTAAATTTATTAGCTACACTGAAACCCACATTGCCGAAAGTAGAAAACTGCGGCTGCACGCTCCGCGGACCCACCAGGTACACAATGAAGGCTACGCAAACGGCCCACCATGCCGACTTCCTCATCATAGGCGGAGGTATTGCCGCTGCGTCAGCAGGCCACTGGCTCGCACCGCACGGGCGCGTGATCCTGCTCGAGCGTGAGTCACAGCCGGGCTATCACTCCACCGGCCGCTCGGCCGCTCTCTTCATGGAAAGCTATGGCACGCCGCAGGTGCGCGCGCTCACCATGGCCAGCCGTGCCTTTCTTGAGCATCCCCCCGAGGGGTTTAGCGAACACCCATTGCTGACACCGCGTGGCGCCTTGATGGTGGCGTCTCCGGGTCAGGAAGCATTGCTTCAAGAGCAGTGGGACGTGCTGCGCAGCATCACGCCGAAAGCACGGCGCCTGGACGCTGCGCAAACCTGTTCACTGATTCCCGTTCTGCGCCCCGAAAAAGTGCTCGGCTCGGTGCTGGAGCCCGACGCGGCAGATATGGATGTCCACGCCATCCACCAGGGCTACCTGCGGGGCCTGCGCCGCGCGGGCGGCACTCTGGTCTGCAACGCCGGCGTCACAGCGCTGCAGCGCCGGGGCGACGTGTGGCAGGTGCATGCGGGCGAGCAGGTGTACGAAGCGCCCGTGCTGCTCAATGCCGCCGGTGCCTGGGCCGATGAAGTGGCGCGCATGGCCGGTGTCCGTCCGCTGGGCCTGCAGCCGCGCCGCCGCTCGGCCCTTATCTTCGCACCGCCCGCGGGCATGGCCACCGCAGCATGGCCCCTGGTCGCCGGTGTTGGCGAGGACTGGTACTTCAAGCCCGATGCCGGCATGCTGCTTGGCTCACCGGCCAACGCTGACCCGGTTCAAGCGCAGGACGTCCAGCCCGAAGAGCTCGACATCGCGCTGGCCATCCATCGCATCGAGGAGATGACCACGCTCAACATTGCCCGCCCCACGCGCACCTGGGCGGGTCTGCGTTCGTTTGTCCACGATGGTGACCTGGTCGGTGGCTTCGACCCGCAGGTGCCCGGTTTCTTCTGGGTCGCGGCACAGGGCGGCTATGGCATCCAAACTTCGGCGGCCATGGGCGAAGCCTGCGCAGCCATGGCGCGTGGTCTGCCGCTGCCCGAGCGGATCGCCTCTTTTGGCCTGACGGCCGA
>Ga0105054_10008652_pt1 | contig 13424 bp, 5 predicted proteins | sample BON02_FD_78091 | JGI IMG/M metagenome (GOLD analysis project Ga0105054, IMG submission 78091) | Freshwater microbial communities from Lake Bonney liftoff mats and glacier meltwater in Antarctica - BON-02 (megahit assembly) | ecosystem: Environmental > Aquatic > Freshwater > Ice > Glacier...
CACACAATACCACACCACACAACACCACACAATACCACACCACACAATACCACACCACACAATACCACACCACACAATACCACACACACACACACACACACACACACACACACACACACACACAAACACACACACAAACGCAAATATACAGAGAGAAAGGGAGACAGCAAGAGAAAGCACATAAAGCACATACATACACAGATACATAATGCACTTATGCAGACACACACACGTTCACGCAGAGAGAGAGAGAAAGAGAGAGAGAGAGCGCACGCGCGCGCGAGAGAGAGAGAGAGAGAGAGAGAGAGAGAGAGAGAGCACACATCAACATACACACACATACACACATACGCATGAACACATAAACACACGCACACACAACGAGAGAGAGAGAGAGAGGGCAACTGAGACTGAGACACAGACAGCCACAGCCACATCCTCAGACAAGCATGCGCACATGTGCACGCACGCGCGCGCATGCGCGCACGCACGTACACATTCGCGTGCGCATGCCCGCACGCCACATTCACGCACGCTTACGCGCGTGCCCGCACGCCGGCAATCCCACACGCCCACACGCCAGCAGTCCCACCCTGTCCTCTCACCTTGCGCTGCAGGCCGTCAGCGGCCGCACCTCGATCCAAACCCGCGACGGCCAAGAGCAGCTGCAGCTTGAGCCGGTCCATGAGTGCCGTCTGGTCACCGGTGCCATGCACATCACTGGCCTGCGAACCGCTGACAACAGGCTCTTCGGGCAAGTCTTTGGCTTCGACTTGCGCGAAGAGCGACACGCTTCGTATCCGGCACACTGCTGCGGGCCTGGATGCCCCAGGCAAACGAAACGCCCCCCCTGGCAGATGAAACGCCAGCGAGGGCTCGCCTGTGAGAACAACGCCTAAAAACAGCGCCCACAGAGCGCGGCAGGGAATGCCAACGTGCATCGGTGCCTTGAGTGATTCCCTAAAGAACTCGCTCCACGAACCCTTTTTCTAATTTTCCTTTTTAATTAACCCTTAATACCGAACAGGCAGGACGTCGACGTCGACGTCGTCGTCTTTGAGATCTTTACAAGGAGGATGTTGGAAAGACGGTGGAGACGTCAAGATCCACTTGCCTCTCAATGAGGTGCATTGCAACCCCAACGTGTAACCTGCTGTCCAGCATAGACAGAGTCTTTCTGTCTCTCATTGCTGTGTGTGTGTGTGTGCGTGTGTTGTGTGTGTGTGTGCGTGTGTGCGTGCACCCCTGTGCGTGTACCCCTCCTGATTCTGACATGCGTGCGCCTGTAGAATGCGTACGGAAGTACGGGAAATGCCTGCCTCCCGCTGGCGGACGATAGGTCGAAGAAGAGCCAGGGTCCTTCTGGCATGTACCCTCGCTGCGCTTGCCTGGACGGAGGTTGGCGCGGCAGCGGTCCAGGGGCCGGGGCTCATGTATGCGACGGGCCCGTATTTGGTGCAACCAGTGGCACAGGAGGATGCCATGGACGCACAGGGGGATTTTGAGTACACAGGCATGGCCGACGAGGACCAGACGCCCGGCATAGAAGCAGAGATGATGGGTGGCAACTACTCAAGCCAGGTTGCCAGTATGAAGGAGGAGGAGACAGACACTGAAAAGACGCTTGACGCATCGGTGGAAAAGACCGCGGCAATCAACACAAAAGAGGGGGCGCTGCGAAAGTATGTCTTGGATGAGGTGGATTCGTTTGCAGAGGCTATCCGCACGATGAACAAGAAGATGACCGAGGGCATCGATGATGTGGAAGAATCCCCAGGGCCGCCAGGTCTCCCGGGCATCAAAGGCCGCGATGGTGATGCAGGGGTACAAGGACCGACAGGGCCAAACGGAACCGACGGGGTCTCTCACTCTCTATTGCTCGCTCTCTCACGCCTGTCTCTCTCGCGCTCTCCTTTACCCTGTCTCTCTCTTGCTCGCTTTGTCTTTCTCTGTTCAGTCTCTTTCACACGCTCTCTCTCCCTCTCTCACACGCTTGCTCTCTTCTTCGTCGTGCTCTGTTTCTTTCTCTCTCCCTTCCGTCTTCCTCTCTCCCGATGTCTTCTCTTTTCTCTTCTCTCTCTCGCTTTCGCTCTAATTCTCTTTTGCTACCTCTCGTGCGCTCCTGTCCTCTTTCTCGTTTTTTTATTCTCTGTCTCTGTTGATCCTTTCTGTCTATTTCACACACGCGCATACTTTTCTTGCTCTGCGTGTTTTTGGCTGCTTGTCTTGCTCGCACGCTCTCTCATACTCACCCGCCCTTTCTCTTGCTCTCATTCTTTTGCTCCTACCCTCCTCTTTCTGCTAACTCTCTATCCATTTCATCACAAACCCTCTCTGCGAGCAGGTTACGGGGGTTCGTGGCGCGCCTGGACCAAAAGGCAAGGAAGGCTTTGCTGGAGAGAAAGGCAGAGATGGGTTTTCTGGACCGCCCGGCATGGTAGGAACTTCCGGCATTGTTGGTTCCAAGGGCATGGGCGGTTCTGATGGGGAAGGTGGTAGTACAGAGGATTGGAAGTCTCGGGGGTACGACTGCCCTGAGTCTGCCACTGACACAATGCGACTCAAGGATTGTTCATGGCGAGGGTGCCGGCTCGAAGTACGGTTTGAAAACACCTGGGGCACAGTTTGCGACTATGGATGGTCAAGTCACAATGCCCCTGTTTTATGCCGCGCGCTGGGGTTTTCGGGAGGTGGCGCAAAGACTCGGGCAACGGGTGGATCCGGAAAAGTGTGGTTGCAGGACGTCTACTGCAAAGGAGGGGAGGGAGATGTCGGTGACTGCAGTCACGTAGGATGGGGAGAGTCGTCGTGCGGGCATGCTAATGATGTTGGTCTGTGTTGTTGGCCCTCGCGAACGGATGCAGCAAAGCGGGAACGCGTAGGTCCCAGTAATTTCCCTCGTTGCCCGGAGTTCCGTTCCCCTGACATGCGGCTCATTGACTGCAATCGGCACGTTTGCCGCCTGGAAGTGAAACACTCAGACGAATGGGGAACCGTCTGTGACAACGGTTTCACCGATACCAGTGCCAATTTTGTGTGCAAAATGATGGGGTTTGAGCAAGGGTTGTTCAAACAAGCATGTGGGACGCAGGGTGAGTTTGCATCTTGTGCTGCCAACGCAGGTGGTGCAGGTCGCGTGTGGCTTGACGATGTCTTCTGCTTCGGATTCGAGCGAGATATTGAGGGATGTAGACACAAGCCTTGGGGTCAGAACAGATGCGGCCATAAGCAAGATGTCGGCGTATGCTGTTCGGGCGGCGCCGGCGAGAAACTCCAGCAAGAAATTCTAAATGCTGGCAGTAACATGGCAAGTATTTCCGCACTACAAGGCTTGATACAAAAATTCACCGGTATTGCAGCCGCCGACAAGGCGATCCAAGATTCCGTTCAAGCATTGGGGGGGCAAGCGGCGGGCAAGGCCTTTGCCCCGGCTGGGATACAAACATTCCAGAATGCCATTATCTACTTGAGTCAGGTTGATGGTTTCGATGGGACTGCCTTCTCGGATGCGATGACTGCTGCTGCAACGCCAAAGGGCCTTTCCTTTCTTGCGGCAGCACTTGTTGCAGCCGGCGGCAAAGTGACTGAAGAATCTACGATTGCGATCATTCAGACTTGTGCATCAACAATCTACATTGCTGTCTCCACGGCTTTCAGCTCGACAGCAGGGGCCACTGCCTTTCAAGGATTCCAGAAAGCTGTTGAACAAGCAAGCATTGCGGCAATTAGTGTAAAGGCAGTCGAACAAGCAATTATCTCAGGTCAGGTCAGTGCCATTTCTAAGGCATTGGTTGCTGCTGGTGGATCGACTGAGGATGTGGCTGTGGTCGAACAAGCATTACTAAATGCCGGTGGACCCAAGGCCGCAGCCAGAGCACTCAATGCTACCGTCGTTGCCTCTGCAGCCAAGATTGCTGCCGCGGCTATAGCCGGGCCTCCTGGGTCCTGCCCGTCGGGAGAGTTGAGCTACGACCTGAAGAAAGGTGTTGACGGACTGAAGTCTCTGACTGGAGGTGACGATTTAGGGGTTGTATTTGGTGGTTCGTTCTCTGGATCAAGCGGTTTTTATTTCAAGTCAGGAATGGGATTGGGTGTCGATCCTTTTGGCTGCATTCCTGAAGAAGAATACACAATCTACATGCGTGTCAAACTAGAGCAGACAATAGGAACAAGGTTTCTGGTGCACTCTTCTGGCTGGGGCAAGGATGGTCTTGTCGTCAACGATAATTTGATGATCAATCCCCCCGAATCACAATTGAGATGCGAAGAGACCATTCTCCCAAACACATGGTACCAGTTCGTGATAACACGCACGAAGGATGCAAAACTCTCGTTGTATGTCCACGGTGGCATATGCTCAGAAGGATTTTCCGAAATGGGAGAAGATTGGTTGAACCTCAATCCTCACAGCATTCAGTTCTTGCTGCATGGGCTTGACAATGCAGACGGCCATGTGTCAAGCATCCGCATCTTCAATGAGTCTCTTTCTGAGGAGAGGGTGGCAGACATCTGCAGCTGCAGTCTTCCCGACAAGGCTGTGCAATGCAAATATTCTCTGGTGATGAATACTGTTGCGGCTGGCACCAAGTATTCTAGCATTGGTGCGAGCCCCTTGTCTAATGGGAGGTTGGGGTCGCGAACAGGGTGGGTTGCTGGTGCGAACGATAAGGGCGAGTGGATGCAGTTCGACACCGGATTCGCACAATCTATTCTTGGTGTAGTGACGCAAGGCCGCAGGGACAAAGAAGCTTGGGTCAAAACCTTCAAGGTGGCTGTCAGCAAGGATGAAAAGGCGTGGACATGGGTGGGATGCGGCAGGATATTTGATGCCAATGTTGATCGCAACTCGAAGTTAGAAACCCTGTTCTACGAACCTGTGTTTGCAAGATATGTCAGGATTTTCCCAGAGACATGGAAGAACTCCATTGGAATGCGGGCAGGCGCGGTGGTGTGTGAGTTAGCTTGCTGGAACACCCCTCTCGGTGCCGAGTTGGATTACAAGTTCCAACTTTCTTTCTTGTCATCGACCATGGGACCTGACTTGAATCCCATGTGGGGCGATGGAGATTTCTCGGCATTGGCACCCCCCGATCATGGATTCCTCTACAAGTTTGAAAAGGGTCTGGGGCTCTCTCTGAACCAAGAACGCTGCATTAATCAGACGTCCTGGACCATTTTTATCAATTTTGCACTTGATGAAACCAGCGGTGGTTATAAGCGCGTGCTCGCATCGAGTGGCTGGGGTGATTATGGTTTGTACGTCAACAAATATCTTACGATGGTTCCCAAGGGCGCTAGGATGAAGTGTCTCGAACGAATTCGCGCCAATAAATTTTACAAGCTCTACTTCACGAGGGATGAAGATGGCAATCTTGCTCTGTACATAAATGGAGCCGAATGCGCCTCCGGAAGGCCTCCGTACAAAGACCATTTTCAGCTTAACCCTGCCAACGTCGTATTTTTCAAGGATGACTCGGGCGAAGATGCTGGAGGCTCTTTAAAAGAGATCAAGATGTGGGACAAGGCTCTCAACGCTACTGAAATTGAATTGCACTCAGGCTGCAAACGGCCCAAAGAGGGCAAGCGATGCAAGTATACGGTCGTCTTCAACTCTCCTGTGTCGAGGACTACCTACTCCTCGATCCGATCGGGTTCTCCTGGAAGGGGACTTGGACGCGGCCGACTTAATTCCAAGCAAGCATGGTGCGCAGCGTCCAGCAGCAAAGGCCAGTACATGGAGATTGACATTGGATTTCTCCAGAATATCACGGGGTTTGTGACGCAGGGCAGGCGAGATGCCGACGAATGGGTCACGTCATTTACCGTCAAGGCAAGTCAAGACGGGTCTACCTGGACAGATGTTGGCTGTGGCACCGAATTCGAGGCGAATGTCGACCGCGCCACCAAGGTGAAGAGTTACCTTCACAGGCCAATGGTGGCGCAATATCTGCGAATCTACCCGGAGAGCTGGTCTGGAGGCATGTGCATGCGTATGGGATTCATCCTGTGTGAGAAGCCTTGCGTAGGTGGCGAGATGGATTACGATTTCGACGGCAGCATGATGTCCGTGACTGGAGGCCCGAGTTTGGACCCAGCGTGGGGCGATGGATTCTTTGATGAAGACGGATACCACTTTAAGCATGGTAACGGCATGGAAGTGGAGACTCAGAGGTGCCTCATGAACAACACCATCACCACAGCATACACCGTGCTGATTGAAGTAAAGCTTAACAACCCAAGCCGCCCCCAAATTCTCATGTCATCTGACGGTTGGGGTCAAGGAGGTCTTGTCGTTGATGGTTGGCTGCAATTGGGGCCCTCCGGAACAAACATGGTGTGCGAGGAGCAGCATTTTAAACCGGGCAAGACTTACAAAATCACGATGACTCGCTCGTCCCTGGGCAAGGTCACGCTGTATCTCAATGGCGCAGAGTGTGCTTCTGGACAACCCCCCTTCTTCAGTCACTATCGTCTCAAAAAGGAGCGGGTGGTTTTTTTCCACGATGACAATGAAAAGAATATGGATCCTGATGGTGTTGTCCGGCGCATTGTTATGCTGAAAAAGGTGTGTGTCCCTTTGGTAGTGTGCTTGACTATGCGTGCCCTTGACTCCCTATGTGTGCTACCCTTTGGAAACAAGTTCTGACATGGTTTGGGTGTGTGCAGGCACTGAACAAGGAAGCTGTTGCAGAGCTAAATGAATGCTCACTGCCAGATGATGGCTCGAAGTGTGAGCAGAACCTGGTATTCAACGCCGTCTATAAAAGCATAACATATTCCAGTATTCAAGGTGGTGGTGCTGTAGGCAAGGGGCTTGGTAGTGGAAGACTCAATTCAGCCTCTGGATGGACACCTGCCTCCACAAAAATTGGACACGAGTGGTTTCAGATCGACACTGGCGAGATTCAGAGTATTGTTGGTGTTGTGACTCAGGGCCGCCGAGATGCAAGCAGCTGGGTCACCGAATATTCCATTAAAGCAAGTGCGGACGGCATCACGTGGTCTGACGTGCAATGTGCTCGGGTCTTCAAAGCCAACACCGATAAGAACTCCAAGGTCAAGAAATTCTTCAGAGATGCTATCAATGCACGCTACATCCGTATCTTCCCTGAAGCTTGGCAAGGCACCATCGGCATAAGAGCTGGCGTGATTGTTTGCGAACGACCCTGCACTGGTGGCGAGCTTGACTACCATCTTGATCAAGGATCTCTCATGTCATCCACATTCGGACCTTCTCTCGATGCCCGATGGGGAGGTGGTGAGTGGGATCAAGACGGTTGGCATTTCAGCAATGGGCAGGGTCTCCGAGTTGACCAAGATGAAGAAGGTTGCATGAACAACCACGAAATCAAGCCCAAGATCTTGAACTCTGCGTACTCCATTCAAATCACATTGATGTTAGACTCAGTGAAAGGCATGAAGAGAATCATTGGGTCTCAGGGCTGGGGTGATACTGGGTTGTATGTTGGGGGTCAACTGCAGATGTATCCCAGTGCTGCAGGCATGAAGTGTGCTGAGATTGTGCAGCCTCACACTTGGTATTCCATCTTCCTAACGAGATCAAATCAAGGCTTGCTGAGGATGTACATGAATGGTGCATTATGCGCTAGAGGCAGGCCGAACTACAACGATGCCTTCGCCTTGCATCAGCACCGCATTGATTTTTTTCACGACGACGGCTCCGAGCATGCTTCGGGAATTGTTAAGGATATCCATGTTTGGAATCGGGCTTTGTCAGACAAGAATATTTTAGCGATTTCCAAATGTAAAGAAGCTGCAAGAGGCAAAGCGTGCCCGAGAACAATTGTCTTGAGTCCTCCATCTGCTGATTTCCTTTACTCAAGTACCTACGACAAACCTAGCGTCGGCCGAGGCCGTGGTCGTCTCAATTCACCACAAGCATGGTGTGCTCAGGCACCCTATGACCAGCAGTGGTTGCAGATTGATGTGGGCACGGTGCAAAGTATTCCCGGAGTTGTCGTTCAGGGCAGGCGCGACAAGTCGCAATGGGTCACTGCATTCTATGTAGATGTCAGCTCTGATGGAACAAACTGGGAAAAGGTGGGGTGCGGAACACGCTTTGCTGGCAATACAGACAGCCACACAAAGCTCAAAGTCATGTTCTACTACCCCACTAAAGCCAGGTATGTGAGAATCAAGCCTGCTTCATACCACGGGCATCCATCGATGCGCGCTGGTGTCATGCTTTGTGAGAAGCCATGCGTCCAAGGAGAGCTTGACTACACGTTTAAATCATCGCTCCTTTCGGACACGGGTGGGCCTCCCCTCTATCCTCTCGGGGGCGAAGCACAATTTCTGCCGGGTGTGGGCTACAGTTTCCTCAAAACTCAGGGGCTCGTTCTCGACCAAAGTTATTGTATCACCCAGCCGGAGGAATGGAGTGTATTCATGGACGTAAAGCTCGAGTCGACATCTGTTTGGAATATGTTGATGAGTTCCAAAGGGTGGGGCGACTATGGACTGTACGTTAAGGATCACCTTCAGATGTACCCTCCGGCGGCTGAAATGAAATGTGCAGGCAAGATCCACTCTGACCGCTTCTACAAATTCATCATCACAAGAGACAAGAAAGGCCATGTGAAATTATATCTCAACGGATATATGTGTGCTGAAGGTTTCCCTACCTTTTTGAGCGGGTTCAAACCAGACGCTGAGGACGTGGATTTCTTCAGAAGTCCTGAAGGCAGATACTCGTCGTCTGGAATAGTAAAAAGGATTCGTCTGTGGGATTACGCTGTGGATGCATCTCAAGCTGCACTACTTTGCGACTGTAAATTGCCGACCGTCGCAAAGAAATGCGACAGGACTATTATTCAAAACCCATCGAGCAATCGCTACCAGTACTCTAGCTCACAGAATAAGCAACCGAATGGACGTCTTCACTCAGACGCGAGCTGGGTTGCAGGCGCCAACAATGTTGACACGGAGTTCATGCAAATCGACACAGGCTCCATTCAAAAGATTGAAGGAGTCGTCACGCAGGGCCGAAGAGACGCTGCACAGTGGGTTACAAGTTTCAAGGTGCTGGTAAGTGATGACGGCAGCAAGTGGACTGACGTGCAGTGTGGCTATTCGTTCACAGGCAATACCAATCAAAACACCAAAGTCAAGAGTTTATTTGAAGAAGTTGTGGTGTCCAGATACGTCCGTGTGTACCCACAAACTTTCTACGGACGCATGAGCATGCGGGCAGGGGTTGTTATCTGTGAAAAGCAGTGCCAGGGCGGGCAGCTAGACTTCACGATGCATCACGATTTGGCTTCCACAACACTCGGGCCTAGCCTTACTGTGCCCTGGGGTATCGGACAGTGGTCAGAATCCAACGGTTACCAATTCCGCACTGGACAGGGTTTTGCGCTTGATGCCGAGTCCTGCATGAATTCGGGTGTGTACACCATCTACATGCTTGTCAGGTTTGACAATGCAAATGGTCACAATCGACTGGTGGCCTCTGGAGGTTGGAATGATTATGGGTTTTATCTTTGGAATCGCAAGTTTACGCTGTTCCCGACAAGTACTCAGATGACATGCGGAGAGGAGGTTTACAACAACGAATGGTACCACTATGTTATGACCCGAGACAAAGCAGGCGTGGTGTCGATGTACTTGAATGGCTACAAGTGTGCAGACGGTGAGCCCATGTACTTGGATGGCTTCTCAATCAATCCAGACAAAATGCAGTTCCTCAAGGACTTTGGTAACAATCAAGGTTCGGGTTATGTAAAACGCATTCGCACATGGAAAACGTCCTTGGATGCAACAGACGTTGCGGATTTGGTTGGTTGTACGCTAAATGAGGCCGCCTCTAGCGGCAAATGCGTGGGTATTTTGACAGAAATTCCGCCCTACTCGAGAATTGCATACTCCTCAACAGCGGGTAATCACCGGAAAGGCATTGATCACTACGGAAAGGGGAGGCTGAACTCAGCAACTTCATGGTGTGCTGCGGCCACAGACCAAAATCAGTGGCTTCAAATGGATGCGGGAGCAGCTGTAGTTGTGCTTGGCGTGGTTACGCAGGGACGTCATGACTATGGTCAATGGATTACTGCGTACAGAATTGACATTAGTACCGATGGCACCACGTGGGAGCCAGTGGATTGTGGTCGGGTGTTTACCGGTAATCATGATCAACACACTCAAGTCAAAACTGTCTTCACCAAACCTCTGAAAGCTAGGTATGTGCGCATCAAGCCGAGATCATGGCATGGCTATATCAGCCTGCGCGCAGGCTTGTTAGTGTGTGAGCAACCCTGCAAGTCGAATGCACTCGACTACGAATTCAAGGACAAGTTGACATCATCGACATTTGGACCATCGCTTGTCCCTGTTTGGGGTTCGGGATCCTTCTCGTCCGCCAACGGCTACGTCTTTAGCGCTGGGCAGGGTCTCAGGCTTGATGAGCACCGTTGCCTGAAAGAAGTGGAGGCAGGGTGGACCATTTTGATCAAAGCAAGCGTTGGCTCCACAAATGGATATAGGCGTATTCTGAACAGCAAAGGATGGGGCGATTTTGGGTTTTATATCAAGGACAGTCAATTTATGGTGTTTCCTCTGGGATCTAACATAGCTTGCAATTGGAAAATTCTGCCAAACGAAGATGTGACTTATGGGATTTCTCGGTCTCAGGAGGGCGTGGTGTCCATCTACCAGAATGGCCTCAAGTGTGCTTCTAGCAGACCTGCAGTGGCTAGTCGCTTTGCGCTTGATCCTGAGGATGTAAGTTTCTTCCGGGACGATGGCAGCGAAAACACTGCGGGCAGCATCAGGATGATCAAAATGTGGAATCGCGTGTTAAGTGACTCGGAGATCGCTGGTGACAGCTCATGCCAAATCGAAGCGCCTGCTGATAAGTGCGAACGTTCTGAAACCGTCAACCCAGACAACACGAGGTACACCAGCACACGTATTTGGTCAAATGATGCGCTTGGGTATCGCTACAACAGGCCACGGTTGGACAGTGGTGACGCGTGGATTCCTGCTTCTGGATACACTGAGGGAAGCTGGCTGCAGATGGATGCTGGCAGTATTCAAGCGATCCATGGTGTCGTGACGCAAGGACGCGTTGCTGGAAATCAGTATGTTACAGCTTTTGCTGTAAAGGTGAGCAGTGATGGCAGCTCCTGGAGAGATGTTGATTGTGGAAACCTTTTCCCCGGTCACGACTATCAGTCAAAGTACAATAATCAATTTCATGAGCCTGTCATGGGAAGATACATTCGCATTTATCCGAAAACGTGGCATGGATGGCCCAGCTTGCGCGCGGGCTTGTTGCTCTGCGCAGCCAAATGTGCAAACAAAGAGCTCGACTACGAATTCAAGAACAATCTAGATTCTTCTACTGGTGGGCCCGAACTGGTTCCGACATGGGGCAAAGGTAGCTACACAACGCTCAATACTGTGTTTGAAAAGGGCCAGAGTCTGAATGGAATTAGCGTCTCTCGTTATCATGCTCATCAGGGATTCCAACTGGACTCTACCACTTGCCTAAAAGACGAAAAGGCATGGAGCTTTATGATCCAGGTCCAGTTTGATGACACGGACAAATTCAATCGCATTTTAAGTTCCGAAAAGTGGCGCCGATACGGCCTTTTTGTAAAGAATCAACACTTCACCATGCTCCCTGACGACTTAGAAATCACATGCTCAGCGATTTTGTACAATTCACAAATGTATCAATTGGCCATGACCAGAAGCACGGCTGGTGACGTAAAGCTTTTCCTGGATGGATATCAGTGTGCTTCCGGGTCCATTGCTGATGCCCCTGCCAAGGGCTTGAAACTGGACTTAGAAAGCATTCAGTTTCTACATGATCCGAATGGAAACGATGGATCGGGATATGTACAAAGAATTCGCATGTGGGGAAAGGAGCTCGATTCGGATGAGATTCTGGGGTTTTGCGACTGTAAGCCACCCAAAGAAGGGAAGCAATGCTCGGGTCATATCCTTATGAATGTTGCGAATTCTGCAATTAGGTACGACTCAGTCCTCTCTAACGGTGCAGTTGGAACTGGTTGGGCTCGCGGGAGGCTGGATTCTCCGGCAGCCTGGATTGCTCCCAACAACAATCAAGGTCATTGGATGCAAATGGATTCAGGGTCAGTCCAGGACATCTCTGGAGTGGCCACTCAAGGACGCTATGGTGCAGGTTGGTGGACCTCTTCGTTCACTGTCAGCGTCAGCGCTGATGGTAAGGAGTGGAAATGGGTAGAATGTGGCCGAAGATTCCCTGGAAATGTTGATTGGCACGCCAAACTTGATACTGTCTTTGAGAAACCTGTCGTGGCACGGTACGTCAGGATCTATCCTGTCACATTCGTTGGCATGCCATGTATGAGAGCAGCCCTGATGATCTGTGAGACCAAATGTAAGAACCGCGATTTGATGTATAATTTTGAAAACGCTTTGACTTCTTCGACTGGTGGGCCAAGCCTAATTTCGCCCTGGGGGTCGGGACAGTACGAGACAGGCACTTGGAGCAGGTGGCTGTCAACAGGAAGTGCATATCGATTTGCTACTGACCAAGGATTGCAATTGGACGAAAGTAAGTGTATTACAGATCCCCTATCATACACCGTCCTGATTGATGCAAAGTTCACCGACGTCTCAGGTATCAAAGCGATCTTAACGTCTGAAGAATGGTTTGATGATGGTTTGTACCTCGTGGACGAAATTTTCCAGATGCGTCCGTCCCTGGAGTTGCAGTGCGTTGAAGAGCGAATTCGAGCTGGCTATGATTATAAATTCGCCATCACAAGGACAAAAGCCAGTGGGATGGTCAAACTGTATCTCAATGGCTACGAGTGTGCATCTGGCAAGCCGAACGCCAATTCTGGCTTTGCATTGGATCCCAGCAATATGATATTCTTTCATGGGCCTAACTCGCATTCCCCATCTGGATGGGTCGAGAAGGTTGAAATCTTAGATGAGACGCTCTCATCTGCAGATATCATTATCAAGTCTGGCTGCGAACTGCCTCGCCAGCAATCGTCGCCGTGTGACGATACTGTCGCCTTTGTACCTGAAATTTCAAGCTACAAGGCCTCATCTACGTACAGCAATGTTCCAATGGGTCTAGTGAATTTCGGACAGCCCCGTCTTGGCGAAGCATACTGCTGGAGCCCTGACACAAACGAGTGTTACGCATGGGCCGACGGGTCGGGGTGCAACAAGGGCAGTAGGGAGACTTGGCTTCAGGTCGATGTGGGCAGCGTCAAGCCAATCGCTGGGGTTGTCACGCAAGGCCGGCAGAACTATGCACGCTGGGTGAAAACTTTCAAGGTCAAAGTCAGCGAAGATGGTGTGAGTTTCCAAGATGTTGAGTGCGGACGTATCTTTGATGGGAACACAGATTCAAATTCTAAGGTCAAGAACGTGTTCCGGCTGCCTGTCAAGGCTCGCTA
>Ga0105054_10008660_pt1 | contig 13414 bp, 15 predicted proteins | sample BON02_FD_78091 | JGI IMG/M metagenome (GOLD analysis project Ga0105054, IMG submission 78091) | Freshwater microbial communities from Lake Bonney liftoff mats and glacier meltwater in Antarctica - BON-02 (megahit assembly) | ecosystem: Environmental > Aquatic > Freshwater > Ice > Glacier...
AGCTAGTTACTTGTCTCTTTATGATAGTCCGTTTGTTTACACTACAAAAGAAGGAACATCTTTTAGCCACAGAGACACAGGTTTTCACAGAGAAAAAGAAGAGATTTTCTGTGAAACTTCTGCGCTTTCTGTGTCTCTGTGGCAAATTCATGTTGGTTAGTGTAAACAGACGGATTAGCATCTTTCTCTTTATCTCTTTATCTCTATTTTCTTATTCCGAGGGAATGGCACAACACAAAAAGATTGATTGGTCGCTGCTTGCCAAAGTTGAATGGGAAGAGAAATATTACAAAGAATATGACGAAACGGTCTATTATCCCAATTACAGCAAAGTCGTTTTGGCATTAGACAGCATCCTCATCGAAATTGAAGGTTATGTAATTCCTGTTGATGTTGAATCTGGGTATTACGTGCTCTCTGCCAATCCTTTTGCTTCGTGTTTTTTCTGTGGAAATGCAGGCCCAGAAAGCGTGATGGAACTGCAATTTCCGAAGTCGATGAAATCGGTATTCAAAACAGATGAAATAGTGACCTTCAAAGGTCGTTTAAAATTAAATTGGGATGATTTGGAGCATTGCAATTACATTCTTAAAAACGCCACTCCAAAATGATGCGACTATTTTTTGTCCTCCTTTTAATGATTGGCTCTATTCCGGGATTCGCTCAAACACTGGTGAGTTGGGACACGTTTGCGCAGGTAACGTTTTACAAACAATACTCCGAAACATTCGGGTTTGAAGTAAACGTGAAACCTCCCGAGTTTACTCCCAAACTATTGGCCTACCAAGGCAAGGAAATTCTGGTGAAAGGCTACGTAATTCCTGTTGACGTGGAATTGGGCATGTACATGGTTTCGGCCAATGCTTTTGCTAATTGCTTTTTCTGCGGAAACGCGGGACCAGAAACGGTTGTAGAGATTTTTCCAGTGAGCAAACTCCCACGATTCTCCACCGATCAGATTGTCACGTTCAAAGGAATTCTACAGATAAACAAAGAGGGTGAGATGAATGCTGTGCCTTATCAGCTGTTTCAGGCCAAGGTTGTGAAATAGGCTGATACGAATTAGGAATAAAAAACGAATATGACGAATCCGGAATCGAAAACACTAGACTGGATTCGTAATTCATATTTCTCCCCTCCAGTAATAAAACACAAGTGAACCGATTGTTCCTATGTCCGCATATAAAATCGGACAATTACTTTTCTTTTAAAGCTCCGCTGAAAGTGTATTCTTCCTTGATTTTCCCCTTTTTAGATACGATGGCAGTACCTTCAATCTGATTGCCCAACACCTTGCCTTCCCACTTAAGAGACATTCCTTTTTGGTTTCTGTTTATGGCTTGAAAGTGATATACCGCATCTTCCATTAGCTTTTCTACTTTGGAGATGGCATACTCGCCCATTTGGAAGCTTCCTCGGTCGGGACTATGCATTTGTCTGCTTGCCATTTTATTTGTTCTAAAACTTAGCTCCTCCTCAAACGGTTCTTCCTTTTTCTTCTTGTCCGAGACCTCTTCCATCATAACAACAAAAACCTTTCGGTCCAATAGTTTGTCTTTGGGCCTGCGCTGTGCAAACGTGCTTTGAACAAGAATTAGCATGATGACCACACTAGACAATTTCCTCAGAATGTTGCTCATCCGAAGTTCCTTAAATACTCAATCTTGCTGTAAAGGCTGTTTTTCAGTCCTCCTCCTGCCATTCTGAAATCCTGCATTTCCTCAGCCATGTCTTTATGCTTAAATGGCAGCTCGCGGTCTTTTAAAAGCAAGCGATCTTCCACCACTTTTTGAAGGTCTTCCTCATGCATTTTAAGTCTGTTCTTCTGATTTTCAACCCTATGTTGGATAAACGAAGTAAGCGTTTCTTTTAATAGTTGGATGTCCCTTTTTTCAACGGGTTCAAAGGCTTTTAGACCATAAATATCAACCATGCGTTGATAAAATAGAAGGTCTATGACCAACCTGTTGAGTTCAGACTGCCATTCGCGCGTTTCGCTATGGTTGCGTTGCGCCTGTTTTCTATCATTCACCTCTACAGACATGAACCAAATATAGCCATGTTGGTCGAAACTAAGACTCAAGGAACTTTCACCCTCATCGGTTGTTAAATTTGCCGCGTGGATAGCTTAACACAAATTGTACTTGGTGCGGCCGTTGCTGAAGCCGCTCTAGGAAAGAAAATTGGCAACAAGGCTTTACTTTGGGGAGGAATTGCTGGAACCATTCCCGACTTGGATGTGATTTACATCCAATTAATTGGTGGTGGAGCAATAGAAGAAATTGTCTTGCATCGAGGCATTTCCCACTCTATAACCTTTGCTTTTCTGATGGCTCCGCTACTAGGTTGGGTTGTGAATTGGCTTTACCGAAAAAAGAACGAAGCCAATTTCTTACAGTGGACCAACCTCTTCTTTTGGGCAATTTTTACCCATCCACTACTCGACTGCCTAACCACTTACGGAACTCAACTGTTTCTCCCATTTTCGGATTATCGCGTAAGCATTGCTACCGTTTTTGTAGTCGATTTATTCTATACCGTTCCGTTTCTGCTGAGTGTGATTGTGCTGTCTTTCATCAACCGAACAAATGGTTGGCGTAGAAAGGTGAACTATTTTGGCCTAGGGCTGAGCAGCGCTTATCTCCTCACAGGAATCCTGAACAAATATTTGGTAACCGAGGTGTTTCAAAAAGACCTTGCTTCCGAACCCGAAAAGAAGGAGCTGGTTTTCGTTGGAACAACACCTTTGAATATCGCCCTTTGGTATGGAATAGCCGAAACTGATTCTGCATTTCATATAGGCTATCATTCCTTTTTCGATGAATCGAAAGATGTGTCTTGGATTTCTTTCCCCAAAAACCATGAATTGATTGCTGATATTGAAGACGAATATGGTGTTGATCGACTAAAATGGTTTAGCGACCAGCTTTACGTTGTAACGCAGGCTGACCAAAACACACTAAACTTTTACACGCTTAAGTTCGGACGCACCAGTTTCAAATCCACAAAACCCGAAGATTCTTTTGCGTTTTACATGCAAATTATTCGGAACGAAGACGGTAGCTTGAAATATGAGTCAATCCGCGATACTGAATCGTTAGATGTGAAAAAGCAACTGAGTGAGTTGTATGATAGAGTGATGGGACGACCCTTCATCAATGTGGTCTCTGAGCAGTAGATGTTCAGCATTCATGGTTCTCTGATACTTTTGTATGACTGCAACAGTTGTTTCTAAGCACGTTCAAACATTCGTTTTTAATGCACAACACTCCTCTGTTTCGTGACCCTTCGCTTAATCACACTTTTCAAGAGAAAGGATTTGTGCAAACTAGTTTGCTGAATGCGGTTGAGGTGAGTAACCTCCGCAAAGCTTATGATTCCTTACCACGACCAAAAGATGAAGGGTTTCATTGCACAATGTTTAGCCCAGATAGAGACCTAAGAAAAAACGTAGATAGAATCATCAAAGAGTCCCTCGTAGAAAAATTGAGTCGAATATTCCTAGACCAAAAACCGTTGTACGGAAACTTTATGGTAAAGGAGCCCGGCATCGAAAGTGATTGGTTTGTACACCAAGATTGGTCCTATGTTGATGAAAATGAATACGACAGCGTTGCGGTGTGGGTGCCACTTACCGACCTCACTCTTGACAATGGAGTGATTTGCATGGTGCCTGGTTCTCACCAAATTAAGAACCCTGTTCGTGGCCCCGGAGTTACAGATCCGTATGAAGATGTTCATGAAGAAATCAAGAAAAAATATCACGAAAAAGTGTTCCTAAAGGCTGGCGAAGCGGTAATCTGGCATCACCGACTGGTCCACTTTTCTCCTCCAAACTTGTCTAATACAGATCGCGTGGCAGCTACGCTTATTTACACTCCAGCTGATGTTCCTGTCATTCATTTTTGGAAAGATTCATCACATCAGGGAACCGTGGTAAACAAATATGCTGTTGATTCAGATTTCTTTATGCAATACGATATTGTGAATGAACCAGCCGAAGTTCCTTTTCTAGGCCAGTCTGAAAGCGTTTTCCCAAGTATCGATGAAGAAAAACTTCGGTCATATTGTGGTCAATTTATGGATATTAGCCTAGCCAAAAATTAGGTGAAATGTACAGGCCCATATTAATCGTAAGATGGGTTTCAACAAACACGTTGAATTTCGGCAGAAGCAAGTTCGCTTCGATAACAGCTGAAGTAGCTTTTGCCTTTTACATGAAGATTATTCAAGATTCCGATGGCTCATTTTCGTATGAATCTATTCTGGATATTGAATCAATTGATGTGAAAAGACGGTTGTTAGTGCTTCTTTGACAATCTTTGGGGAATGATTTGTTTAAGCCTGCTAACAGTCACACTATCCCTAAATAACTAGGGCTAATATTATAGATGGTTTGAGCAATATGAAATTGATTCATGCACACAATTAAAAGACCAACATTCAAAAACACATTACTGGAAGAGACGTTTCGCAAGTCCGGTTATGTAGTGGTAGATTTTATGAATCCTGAGGAAGTCCGAGAAGTGGAGACCATCGTGGATTCTTTGCGCGAAGAACGCCTAAAAATTGATGTGAATACGGAAGCCAGCTATAAACTTAGTTTCTTCGTTGACAACCCAGAGTATCGGAAGAGAGTGTTTGATAGGATTAGCGATTTCTGTCAGCCCCTTCTAGACGCGTATTTGAATGATTATGAGCCACTTATGGTGAATACTTTTGATAAGGAACCAGGAAGCGGTGAGGTGCCTGTGCATCAAAACTGGACGTTTGTAGATGAGGAGAGATACAGGTCTGTTTCGATTTGGATACCGCTAGTGGACGTAACCAGAGAAAATGGTACAATGGAGTTGGTTCCCGGTTCTCATTTAGGGGTCTCATTATTTCGTGGACCGCTTATACCTTGGGTGTTTTCTGATATTGTAGACACAATTAAGCAGAAGTACATGGTTCCCCTAAATCTTAAGGTTGGTCAGGCTGCTATTATTGATGACGCCATCCTACACTACACTTCACAAAATGACACGGAAACGATTCGTGCAACCGTGCAGATTATAGCAAAGCCTCAAGAGGCCAGCGCCATCCACTACCATCGACCTTCCGAGGACTCCCAACACTTGGAGGTTTTTGAAATAAACAGTGACTTCTTCCAAAGATTTAAGATGTACTCTACACCAGAAGGAGTTCCGAAATTGGCAGAGATTCCTTTTGTTCCTTTTTCGCTAAACGAAGAGCAGTTTAAAGCAGCTATCGATACTTAATAGAGCTCACATGGTTCAGCAGGCTAAGAAAAATCGAGAGAGAATGCAATTACCTCCAGAAGGTTTTACTGTCATTCCGTTCATTCCTAAGCATGAAATGAATGATTTGATTCTGTTCTATAAAAACAACCCTCATTTTGTAAAGGAGCGTGGATTTCATTCTACTATGCACCAGCCTGATTATGAATATCGTAAATCGGTTCTTGAAAAAATATCCGCCTCTGTAAGTCAGAGTGTGCACGAATTATTTCCCGACCACCGTATCCTTGTTGCAAATTTTGTTGTGAAGGAGCCGAGTATTGATAGCGATGTTGGTCTTCACTCGGATTGGAACTATGTAGATGAAGCACACCATCGATCAATAAATATCTGGTGTCCATTAGTGGACACGAATCCGTTGAACGGGCGTTTAATGGTCTGTCCAGCAACACAGTTTTTGAGTAATGATTTCCGAGGAACACCGTTTGTGCCTTATAACAAACAGGAAGAAGCCCGTTTCAAGAAAAAATCCGTTGGATTAAACATGAAAAAAGGCGATGCTGCAATCTATGATAGCGCACTACTACATTTTTCTGAACCAAACATCACTTCCCTCTCTCGATTAGCAATTGCAATTGTGCTTATTCCTAAAGACGCCCAACCAATTCATTGCTTCACGCACAATGGAAAAACTTTTGTTTATGATGTGAATCATGAGTTTTTTCTAACACATCAATTAGGCGAGATTCCTTGTGGATATATAGTAAGCCGTGAAGTTCCTCACCATCCCCCAACAGAAGTGTCTGATGCTGGCAGCTCTTCCGACAAACCTTCTTTTTAATCATGATGTTCCGCAAAGCGAGATGTAAAAGAGCCGTTGGGAATGGGACAACGTTTCTTAATACTCAAGTACTTTCAGGAAAGTATGGTTTAGCGTGTTTAGGCTTATCGGGAGAACGAAAGTTCTCTAATCAAAAAGGACATCTCTTTTGTATTTACTTTATGCTGAATGGCCTAGGATCTGATTTATCAGAACTTGTGCGGACAATTTTCATCACGCGAATTCTCTCTGAGGAAAATGATGGTCAATGGGGTTATTCCCCCCGAGCATACTATGTGGGAGATACTGAAAACCCATACTTTGTGGATGCAGATGATACCGCATTTGCGTTGAGGTCTTTAAGAACAATGGGCATTTTTAACAAAACTGATGCCTTCGATGCTTATCTTGTGGATACCCTTTTGGCACAATCAAGTCTACCACTTTTTCGAACTTTTATAAGCAAAACTGTCTCTCCTCAAATTACTGCTTCCCCTTCTTCAAATAATAATTTGATGGTTCATCCTGAGGTTAATGCTAACCTCTTGCAGTTTTTCTACGGCACAGATAAGGAAGTGCTTATGAATGAGTTGTTCGTTACAGAACTTCAAGAAACAAACGGATTGTGGCCAAGCTACTTCTACCCCATTGAGTTTTACAGCACATATATGTTTATTTCGCTTCTTAACACTTATGGCGTGGGCGTGGGCGCCAATCAAAAGGCTATTGACGGAATAATTCAGACGCAGAAGAGCGATGGGAGTTTTGGGTCATCGAATGACCCGTTAGCCACTGCCTTTGCCCTCAGGTCACTTCAAATAGCGGGGTATTATGGCGAACCGCTACATAAAGGAATTCGGTTCCTACTGAAAAAGCAGAAGCTTTCTGGCTGTTGGATGAGCAACTCGGAAATTTGGAAATTCCATCATGACGATGGGGATGTGTGGACGGCTTTTGACACGAATCACATTCTAACGACCTCCATATGCCTGAGCGTGCTAAGGGAATCAATTGCTTGATATGAAAGATGACTTCAAAATACCATCTCGTACAGTCTTTACCGATGAATCTCTGAACACGATTTTCATGAATCAAGGATATGTTGTCATTAGAGATTTCGTTTCTCAGAGTTCATGTAAAACACTTAACCAGTGGTACGAGAAAAATCCTCCTGAACACAGCAGTGGATTTCATACAAGTATTCATAGCACAAATGTTAACCACCGAAGAGCTGTTACCCAAGAGGTTAGAAAAAGCTTCGATGAACCGTTGATTGAACTACTCTCTAACTATAGACCAGTATTCTCCTCTTTTACAGTAAAAGAACCAGATTCTTCAAGCGGGTTCGACATTCATTTAGACTGGAGTATGGTTGACGAACAGAGGTTTACCTCTTTGACGGCCTGGGTGCCGTTAATCGATATTACAAACGACAACGGGTATCTTTGGGTTCTACCCGAAAGTCATAAGTTTTATCCTACCATTCGAGGCGGTCCAGGCCTTAATCTTTGGTGTAAAGTCCCTCCTACTCAATGGCAGAAACAATTTCAATTGAAAAAACTGAAACTACGAAAAGGTGATGCGTTGATATATGACCATAGACTGTTTCATGGTTCGCCACCGAATAACACGCAGCACAGGCGGCTAGCAATCAACCATACGCTTATACCATTAGAAGCCAAATCGCTTCATTATCAATTCACTGGTCATGGCCAGGTGGATGCATTGGAGGTTCCTGACGATTTTTATCATACACACATCCTAAATACGCTACCAAGCCTACAAAACTCTGTTTGGTCAAAAAAAATAGGGGGTTCATTTATTTTTCAGCATGCCGTTAATAAGCTCATTAGTGGGGAGTCCATTCATTGAGGTATTACCTTGCTCGTAATTTTAATCGGGTGAAACACGTATTAAATAGATTTAGCGGCCAGGATTTTATAATTGCACTTTTTGGAACAGCCAGTGTGGTTGGCCTTGTTTTCCTATGTTCAGGAGGGTTTTACTACCAAACGGAAAGCGACACGGTTTTTCCTACATATATGTTTGGTATGTACAGCGGTGGCAGCAATGTGCTACCAAACACCTTTGGTTGCTTCTCTGGAATATCTTACTGGTTTAACCTGGTTTATAGCTATGGCATCAGTTCTGATATCTATGACTGGTTTCAGCTAATTTCTGTTTTTTGCTGCGCAGTATACTGGGTGTATAGCCTAATTAGAGCTAGAAAGACTCCGTGGCTAATGATTCCTGTTCTTGTTAGCCTTCTTGATCCAATTCTTCCGTTTGAGTTTTCTAAAACGGCTATGTTTCTTTCGATAACGGGCCTACATATTCTTACTGAAAAAACTCGATTATTTCCCATTATAACCGGTGTTTTTCTTGTTTCATTAGGCTTTCTGGTGCGCCCAGAACCAGTGGTAATTTCAATGGTCATCTTTTTTTTAGCTACCCTTCTGAATTTTCCTGCTTCACAAAAGAAATTGACAGCGCTAGTTCTGCCTTTTCTTAGCGTCACTTTCTTAAGTCTCGTGTTCCTAAACTCCGAAAGAACCACTGAAGATGCTTACTACAAGGAATTTCGAAAATATGAGTACACGCTCGTTGATTTTAGAAAAGGTCTGATAAACGATGACGGACTGAAACCAGCTGAAAGGATAAAATTGCAAGCTGCTCAAAATTTTTTCTTTGCCGACCGAGAGGAATTGAACCTAGACTTCTTCCGAAGCCTAGAGATACAACCGTTAGATAAAACCCCTATTTCATTGGTTAAAGCCTTCTCGAAATCAGGCTGGGTTAAAAATGGTTGGGGCAGATTTACAGAGGGTGTTTTCTGCCTAAAGTTTCATTTCCTAACGCTACTGCTTACAGCCTTACTGCTTTGGAAGAAGAATCGTGCGGAGGCGTGGTTGCTAGTATTGTCAACCTTCATCATAGTCTTGTTTAGTGTTTTTCTTAAGACAGAACACCACTTCATTACTTCCACAATGATGGCAGCGCTTTTGCTGACTGGTGTGTCTAAGGACAAACTTCCGAGCAAAACTGAGGCTACGAGCTTACCTAAACGGGGGCTCATTATAGTGCTTGTAATGATTCTCTCAACATTAATGTTTTTAGAAAAAGCTCGGCTCGTTTCAACTTCGAAAAAGAAATCGGACTACTATCAATTAGTTCAGAACAAGCTTGAAGATTTTCAGCCAAATTCTCTGGTGTTTAATATCTCGTATTGGGATAAGTTACACTACCGCTTATTTTCCACCGTCCAACCTAAAGCACATGATAAAGTGGTGGTTATCGATGGTGGTGCTCTTTATCTCAATGGCAATTATCAGACACTTATGTACAACATGACAGGGGAAAATCGATTCGTGGAACAATTCCTCTATCTTGTTAAAGAGGAAAAAATCTTTGTTTCATCTCGCGAACGTATGGAATTGATTACCAACTACATGAATGTTGTTCATGGTCTAGACCTTCACTTCATTACATTGATGGTGTTCAATAAAGATGATTCCTCATTGAATACCCCCACCATTGGCCTTCACCAGTTTTCACAGCAAGCCACGCCTCAATAGATAATGTTTTGAAAGGATTGGTAGATTGACGTCCTTCGCAGGAAGACATGACTGTTACCAACTTGGATGAACACATTGGTAATCGGTCGATTAGCCCAACCGACATTGTTAATTAGAGAATAGTATGGATTCAGAGCGTTTTTTTGACTTTCAATATACTGATAATGAAGGAATTAATGAGTTTCCAAATGCAATTGAACGGATTCAGACAATGAAATCTTGACAGAAAAAGGAGCCCACGCTAGAAAAATGTTGAATCTGGGATGAAATGTGTCTGCGAAGGGAGAACATTACGTTTTGGTCATAAGCCGATGAATGAATAAAACGATAGATAATGGGCCAGATAACGAAGTGGTTGACGAGGTTGTCATTTCAGCATCTCCCAAGAGCCTTTTTCAGTATTTGCGGCAGGTATGGTCTATGAGACGCTTTGCCGTCACACTCGCTCAACGGGAAGTGAAGGTGCGACACGCAAACACCTATTTTGGCCTTTTTTGGGTGCTCCTTTACCCACTTCCGTCAATTATTGTGTTCACATTCTTTTTCGATAGAATCATCCAAGTGGAAACCGATAATGTGCCCTACTCTGTGTTCGCGCTTATTGGGCTGATTGGGTGGAATTATTTCACATATTTATCTGTCTCGTTGGGCAACGTGCTTTACGAATCCACAGACTTAATCAAAAAGATATACTTCCCTCGCTTATTATTACTCATCTCGCGAATTCTTTCTGGTGCATTAGACTTCGGGGTTTCCTTGGTTTTATTGGCATTTGCAATGGTTCTATTCGGAGTATTTCCTAATCATCAGATTATTTTCTTTCCTGTGTTTGTGTTGCTAAATATTGTGTTTGGTTTTACCATCGGCATTTGGATCTGTATTGTCACCTATAGACGGAAAGACCTGATGCATGTTATTCCTGTAATTATCAACTTCAGTATTTGGCTCACGCCTGTATTTTTTCCTACCACCGTTTTACCTGCCGATATGGCTGATGCTATGTATTTTAATCCCATGACATTGATATGCGAAGGATACAGGTTCTCCCTTGTTGGTGCTCCTGCTCCCCAACTTATACATTTCGCTTCTACTCCAGTAATGCTTCTTTTCTTGGTTTTAGGCGTAAGTCGGTTTCGGAAGATTGACCCATTCATATCAGAGCGGCTTTGAAATAGGGTTAATTACTTGACCCAACGACAGATTGGGTAGCTTTGAAATCTGGTAAATGAATTAAGAATGAGTGTGGTTAGTATAAAGGATGTGAGCCTAAAGGACAGCGTAGGCACAAAAGGTTATGCTGTGATAAATGCTTTTCTCAAATCAGAAGAGATTGAGACCCTGAAATCATTTTTCTACGACCGTATTGATGATTCGGGTGTGGAAGCACCGTTCTTCACTTCACATTGGAGTAACTCTGAATCCTATCGAAAGCAGGTAGATGGTTTTGTATCCGAACAACTTCTTCCGTTAGCCAACCAGTGGTTCGATGGCTATAAATGTCTTCTGGGTTATTACCTTTTTAAAAGGCCGGGAACGGACGGACAAGTAACCCCTCATAGAGATTGGTCTGTAACTGACGAGTCTAAGCATTCGGGCCTAATTCTTTGGATTCCGCTAACAGACATCAGTAAAAACAATGGTGGTTTTGAGGTAGCCGAAAATAGCCACAGGGATGCGCCCATTCGAGGCACGAATATTCACCCTCCTGTTCCAGAGGGATTGAATACCACTAAAATCTTTCCCAAGGCTGGAGACGCAGTGGTAATGGACAATAGACTAATCCACGCTTCGCAACCAAACCGGAGCGATGAGAGTCGACTAGCAGTTGGTTTGATTCTTATGCCAAAGGAAGCGGAGATAATACACTATTTCAAAAAAGACGAAGACGCTGGAAGAAGGACAATCAGAGTCGGAGACAACTTCCTTCGTAATTCATTCTTCGATTATAAGAATCCCTTATCCACTCAGCACCTTGACGTTTTCACGGATACTTCTGAGATTAGCTCCATGTTCGGAAAGGGTAAAAAGAAGTACAAGAGCTTTAAGGATAATAAGCTTCAAGAGCGGTTCGAAAAATTCGGATACGTGGTTATGAAAAACTTTCTGGACAAAGAGACAATATCACACCTCCACAGCATTTACGAGCAAAATGCCGATGTGGTGACGGATAAATCATTCTTCATCAGTCAATGGAGTAACAAGAGTGACATCAAAGATCGAATCAACAGGGAGGTTCAAAAAGCTTTAGTACCACGTGCACAGAAATATCTCAACAATTACGAACCAGTATTTGCTGTTTTCGGAGTAAAGCACCCAAAGCCTGATAGCGATATGTATTTGCATCAAGACTGGTCGCATGTTGACGAAACATCCTTTCGTACCATCAATGTATGGTGTCCTTTATTAGATCTTACTGCTAATCACGGCCCCGTTCAACTGATAAAAGGAAGTCATCGGCTTTTCGACACATGGAGAGGCGTGGACATTCCAGACTCTTTCCTAGATATTGGTGCTGAAAACCTCAAACCATACCTTACAGATATCATTTTGGAAGCGGGCGATGTTCTTATGTGGGATCACTGCGTCATACATGGGTCCGGAATAAACAGCTCGGATACCACGAGGGTGGCTGCTATCATAAACATGAGGCCAAAAGATGCTAAATTCTATCTTTTCTATGCCGACTCATATAAAGACGTTAAAGAAATTGAAGTGTTTGAACCACCTGCTGATTTTTTCACCGCCAATGACTCTGCTAACGAACCGGGCCTAGTGAAAGAGCGGGCTGTGTTTTGTCACCATTTCCCTTATGAAAAGTTGAAAGTTTCAGAAAAACAGCTTAGCAAATTTTTGGATGAGGAATTTTCAGATTTAGAATAAGTGATGAAGCTTGGCTCGCCAGTATTAAAAGTTACAGACATTAGTAAGACCTTCAGAAGGACTGCTAAATTGAACCTTACAGGTGAAAATGAGAAAAAAGAAAAAGCAATACTGGAAGGCATTTCTTTTGAATTGTTGTCTGGAGATGTATTAGGTCTAATTGGAAACAACGGAGCAGGAAAAAGCACTCTTTTGAAAATCATATCTGGTTTAATTGTCCCAGACACAGGAGAAATCCGTTACTCCGGCAGGTTGGCGTCAATCTTAGAAATTGGGTCTGGCTTTCATCATGACCTCACGGGTAGAGAAAACATTTATGTGGCAGGACAGCTTTTGGGACTGCACAAGCGTGATGTTGATGCGCACCTAGCAGATATTGTCCAGTTCAGTGGGCAAGAAGACCATTTAGATGTACCAGTAAAATACTACTCAAACGGTATGTTTCTAAGACTAGCCTTTTCAGTTGCAACAACATTTCCGTCCGACATCCTACTTCTGGATGAAGTGATGAGCGTTGGTGACCTAAAATTTCAAGAGGAGTCCGTTAAAAGAATCCGAAAAATCACAAAAAGTGGGACAACCGTAATTCTAGCAAGCCATGAACTAGCAGCGGTTCAAATGCTTTGCAATAAGGTTCTATTACTAGGCGGTGGCAAAATCGTTGCGTTTGGAACCCCCCTTTCTATAATAGAAGATTACCTCCAAAAGGAAACATTTGATTCGCTGTTAAATGATGCGAATAGCAACCCGCTTTTGGATGAAGGCAAATCAGACAACCTGGCCTTAACCGACAACCACAATATAAAAGATCCATCTTCCGCTGATGAAGACGACAGCATAAATTCAAAAATGGGGCTCGAAATAATCGTGCATCAAACCCATGCCCATGCTCTAGGAAA
>Ga0105054_10008667_pt1 | contig 13406 bp, 16 predicted proteins | sample BON02_FD_78091 | JGI IMG/M metagenome (GOLD analysis project Ga0105054, IMG submission 78091) | Freshwater microbial communities from Lake Bonney liftoff mats and glacier meltwater in Antarctica - BON-02 (megahit assembly) | ecosystem: Environmental > Aquatic > Freshwater > Ice > Glacier...
TACATATATATAGATATATATATATATATATATATATATATATATATTTATATATATATATATATATATATACATATTTGTATATATATATATATACATATAAGTATTTATACATGAAAATATGTATATATATATGTATATGTATATGTATATGTATACATATATATATATATATATATATATACATATTTTCATATATATATATATATATATAAATATTTATATGTATATATGTATATTTATATATATATAGCTACGTTTCGCTCGGACAAATTCAAGAATCTTCATCCATACTGGCCACATTTACAATCTAGGTTGGCATCTTTCTCGCTCATTTCTTTTCAAGACTGATTGGGGCCCGGACCCTTAAGATGTTAATCTTTTACCCCCCTCAATGTGGGAGCCTAACCCGGACCTCTTCTGAGTCCCACAACCACACGCGTTCGGCCGTAGGGGCACAGATCACCTCACTTTGGTCGGATGATCTCGTCGTGCCCAAACTACCTGCATGCGGATGTGAGTGATGGTGAAGACTTGTCTCTGAATCAACTTTGAACTGAAGACTTGTCGCTGAATCAACAGGAGGTGACTGGCGGGCAACTTGTCACGATGAGTCTTGTACCAGGTACAGTAGACTCCAGTCACGGTGTGGTCATCAGAGTGTCACCTTTTTTTTGCCCCACCCCTTTTCCTACAGGGAAGGTGTCTTCCTTGGACAGCAGCTGAGGGCTCTGTGCCTCGAGACTGAATTGGAAAAAAGAAAAAAAGAGAAGGTGTGTTTGTCCGTGTTTGTTCCCCTTGTTAAGGGGCAGAGTGGGGACTGGGCTAAGGGGGTTGCAGGATGCGAGTCATGTTGTACACATGTGTCTCGAGGGCTGCTATATATGTGAGAATGTGGTGGAGGGTATCTTGAAGTCATGTTTGATGGATTTTTTTTTGGTACGGGAAATTTCTAGAAATCTTCTTCTTTGGTTGTTGTATCGCCACACAGTTGAACCCTAAAACTCTCACCAAGATAGAGAGCTGAGTTTCACAAAAAGGCTCTTGGGCCTTCAACACTTTTTCCGTGTTCAAACTTGTAGGTGCTGGAATTGAATACATGCATATAAACAGACCTGTATACGTACAGCTGTATACACGTATATGAATATGTGTATACATGTAAATATATGTATATATACACGTATATGAATAAGTATCTGTACAGACGTATGCGAGTGTATGTTTGCATAGATATATTTGTATACTAGAGACTTTTGTGGATACATACACATGAACTGCACTGCTTGCATCCATGCAGAAAAACCTGCATGTGTTGATGCACATCACACATGTTTGTATACAATATGCATACATACTAGCATGCAAACACGCGGCATGTATGCACAGCAAATCAGCTGGTGTTCGATCTATTACTGTGACAATCCCACATCGCTAGTGAGTGCCTACAATACAAGGCGACAGGAGATTGACAGGGTTGGAGCTCTTGCCTGGGTGTACACCAGGATATATATATGTATATATATATGTCGATGTGTATATATATATGTCTGCATGTGTATATCTATACATTTATGTATATATATTTGTATATGTATATATATACATATATATATACAAATATATATACATGAATGTATATATATAAATATATATATGTATTCATATATGTATATATATGTATGTATATATATACATCTCTGTTTTGCTAGGACAAACTCAAGAATCTTCATTCATACTGGCCACGTTTACGTCCTAGGTTCAAGTTTGGAATCTTGCTCGCTCATTTATTTTTGAATCTAATTGGGACCCGGACTCTTAATATGCCCGTCCCTTACCAGCCTCCCAATGTGGGAGCCTGTACCCGGACCTCTTCTCATAAGCATCCGTGTTCAGCCGTAGGGGCACAGATCACCTCACTTGGGTCGGATGATCTCCGGCGTCGTGCCCAAACTACCTGCATGCAGATGTGAGCAATGGTGAAGACTTGTCTCTCCATGAACATGAGGTGTCTGGTGGGCAACTTGTCCAATAGACTCCAATGTGGCATTAGAGTGTGACCTTTGCTGCCCCACTCCTTTACCTTGAAAAGGGGCAAGTCCGGATTTCAGAACAAAAAATTTCCTTGCCGCGCGCCCGGTCTGGCCCCATTTCTTGATGGATTCCTGACATGCCCCAATCCCATTCCATCAAATTTGGAAATTCATTTTTCCTTAATGCCAGTGTGCCCGATTCAAGTTTCCACCAAAAGAGACGTGGTAATTCTGTTTTTCCTGGAATGCGGATAAGCCCAATTTCCATCCAAATTGACTTTGAAATTCTCCCTTTTCTGCAATCCGGTGTGCCCCCTTATAATTCCAACATCATTTTGAAATTCTCCCTTTTTTGCAATCCGGTGTCCACCCTTTTAATTCAAGATTTGGAAATTTATTTTCTGACATCCGGACATGCCCCATTTCCACCCAATCAGAAGTGGAAATTTGTGGTTCTGAGATCCGATCTTGCCTCATTTGAATTCAAACAGATTTGGAAATTCGATTTTTTCTGACAACCGGTGTATCCGCTTTCCTTGAGAACAGACTTTGAGATTCACTTTTGCTCAAATCCGGACATGACCCATTTTTTCCACAACAGATTTGAAAATTCACCTTTTCTGCAATGCGGACGTGCCCTTTTTTATCCATTTTTTTTTCCAAAATTGGGTTGAGCCGGTTCAACCCGATTTTTTTGAATGAGTCAAAACTGCCTCAAACTTTCGATACGGAAAAACTATTCCAAGAAAAAAACTTTTGCAATATTTCTTTTTTTGCCCTTTTCTTCCCTTTTCATTTTCTCTTTGGTTGAGCCGGCTCAACCCGAAATTGTTTGAATGGGGCAAAATCGTAAAATTCGTTTTTAGCACAAATCAGGTCCAGCCGTCTCAACCCGAATTCAAAATAACGGGGGGTTGAGCCTGGAAGGCCGAGCTTGGACTGGCTGGACTGGCTGGACTGGCCTAACCCAAAAATTTATGGGAAAAAAACGGGGTTGTCGACTGTCCATATAGGCTCTGGCTAATGCGAGTGACACGCGACGGTTAAAGACTCTCTGCTTGCCGCGCGCCCTGGGGAAGATGTCCTTCTTGGACAGCAACCGAGCCTCGAGAATGAATTGGAAAAACGAAAAACAAAAGGTGCGTTTGTCCGTGTCTGTTCCCCTTGTCAAAGGGGACGGAGTCGGGACTGGGCTAAGGGGGTTGCAGGGTGGGAGTCTTCTTGTACATGTGTGTCTCGAGGGCTGCTGCTGCCACACAGCTAGCGCGCCCAGTATATCAGGAGGAACGAAAACAGGTGGTGTGCAGTCAAGGTAATAGGGTAGCCCGGAAGCTCCCGGCTCGAAGGCACTTCCGCAATTCATGCCACATGTTTGTATGTATGTGCGTGTAGTCGACACGCACTCGATTTTAACTTTCGAAAATGTTACTTGTTGATCTTTTGTGACACCAGAGGGCTACTTCGTGACATATTTCACGTAGGAGCGAGTCATAACTACTGCGTGAGTCACTTGAGTTCACGTAGGAGCGACTGTGGACTGACAATGCAAGTGTCTTGTTTGAAAGACAAAACTAACATGAGGGCAGGTGCAAAGGGGGACACACTCTAGCAATCGAAAAATTGGAGATTTGAAAAAATCATTCATTTTGAAATATTGTTGGTGCACGACCTACTGCAAGCACCTCGCAACAGCGGGAGAGATAACGTAGTAGGATTCATAATTGTATGATGGACTAGCCCTCCTCTCATTCTACAGATTCACTCAATGCACCAAACTGCCACGGGCACTCCTTCTCATGTTCCTCCACGGCGCCGTGGAAGAATTATCACCATTTTCCACGATTTTGGGACCAATTGTATGTTCCTTTCAGATTGGGACTCAGAGGTCCCAATTTTATATCTGTGTTCAACGAAATGGTGCCCTCTTGGGGGTCCAATACTTTTTTCGTGTTGAAACTTGTCGATGCGGCACCGAGATCTCTATTGCGTTCTTGCGGTATACGTGGCGGTGGCGGAAGGGTGGACGCCATCCCCCCCTAGCATGCATGCATTTTTTCATCCGTCAATGCAGATCGCCCACCGCAGTTTGTGGACGGCGGCAGCATGCACCGGAGCGACGTCATCCCGGCGCATGAGTGGCAGACGCGCAATGCCCTGCTGCACGTCAGATGGCGGGCCAGATGCTAGAGTGGGCACCGCTTCTCTATCAGTCACAGACCGGCTGCCAGATGGATTTGCGGTCAGCGTCCGTGAAGCATCTGCGGCACTCGGGGGTGGTGGTTGCTCCATCGTCGCAGCCGCCAAGTCCTTGCTAAGCAACAGCCTGGGCAGCGACCCCTACTGGCCCTACGAGTCGATGCCAGAGGTGCTTTATGTATGTCGCATAACACATCTAGACAATTTCCTTTCTGTCACATGCTGTCCTGCAGCTGGTCCCATCGTCGCCGGCCCATTTTAAAAACAGCATCAACTACCGCAGGCGCTGCAGGCACTACGGCACCACACACCCTTCCTTGTGTATGCCTCCCAAGACGAATGTGCGAGCCACAATAGCACACCAGCCGTGCTGGGGGGTATTTTCATCGGCCCTGCATACCCCGGCCGCAGTAGCCACGTTAGTCAGTGCGTGCTCGTGACCCACCCGCACCACCGCAGAAAGGGGGTGGGACAACTCATGGGCCGCATTGCTCTGCGTGCTGCTGCAGAAAAAGGTCACTTTTTTTGGGTTCTGAGTCAGATGTGGAGGAAGGTGGGCGGGTCTGGGTATTGCTGGCTTTGCCCCCTCAATCTGCTGCTGATCCACTTGCATATGCTCTCTCTCACAAACACTCATACACTGGTTGTGCTTCTTTTTGTTTGCAATCACATACTTTCTCTCCCTTGCAGGGTACGATTCGGTAGTAGCACCCCTGGTTTACGTGAGCAATAAAGGTGCTGTGGCGCTGTGAGTTTTATTTTTGGTTTTTGGTACCTCAGACACTGGACCCCTCCCGCATATCATGTGCACGCACACAAACGCACACACACACACACGCTCCTGTTGAGGGTCGACGCATACCTGTTTAAATGCTTTTATGACGGACTTTTTTGTATACCTCCATCATGTAAACACACAAGTTTCATTTGTTTGGAAATACGTGGGTGTCGAAGTCTGAAGTCTCGATTCGTATGTGTGTAGTCCAGAATAAATTGAATCATGTTGAATCGTATAGATATTCAATATATGATTATATATATTTTATGTCCATTTCTTTATTTAATCTTACATATCTTTGTTCATAGAAGTAAACAAAGCTCAATCGTTTGCAATTACGCGTTTAACCTCAAGTCGCTGAGATTTTGACTCATGCGTGCGCAATTCGCAAGATGGACGAATTCTACACAGCCACAGTGTACATGTATACATGAATATATATATGCATGCATCTCTTTTATTTGAATGTATATATCTTTTCACAATAAAATGCATAACAATCTATGAAGAAACCAAGCTCAATTGTTTAAAAATCTGCAGGTGTCGTGCGCTGAAGTTTCGACTCATGTGCATCCTCCCCCGGTAATTTTATGTATTATACATATCGTATATATATATATAAACATACATACATATTACATGAATATTTGTACATTCTTCGTGTGTAAAGCCTTAATACTGGGATACAGACACTTCTCTCTCTAGGGAGGATTTTCTCTGTACAATTACATATCGCATATACATATATAAACATACATATATATCACATGAATATTTGTACATCGTTCATGTATAAAGCCTTAGAATTGGGATACAGACACTTCTGCTCCTAGGGAGGGTTTTCTCTGATTTTTCTATTCCTGTCACTCGTGTCTTCTCACTCTTGAAACTTGAAAAAAAATGGGATACAGATGTTTCTGAGATCCAGATATTTTTTGTTTCCATGCATTCAGTCTCTCTCGTCTTCTCTCTCTCTCTCGTTCTCTCTCTCGTTCTCTCTCTCGCTCGCTCTATATCTCTCTCTCTCTCGCTCTCGATCTCTCTCGCTCTCGCTCTCGCTCTCTTTCTCTCTCTCTCTCATTCTCTCTCTCGTTCTCTCTCTCGCTCGCTCTATATCTCTCTCTCTCTCGCTCTCTATCGCTCTCGCTCTCGCTCTCGCTCTCTCTCTCTCTCTCCCTCTCTCTCTATCTCTCTCCTGCTCTCTCCCTCTCTCTCTCTCTCTCACACACACATGAATGATATATATGCGTGCGTGTTCTTACATATAAACGAATTCATATACATATGTATATATATATATTCTGATCCCTCTCCCCATGCACACACAATCATGCATTCATCCCCAACTGAATCCAACCCCCACCCGCCTCTTTATCCCTCTACATTCTATTCGCAGCGCTGGGCGCTTACAGGACGGCGCATCCAGCACAGATGCAATGTTCTTTTACTACCCACTCCCGCGCCCCCCTCGCCCCTCCAGCCAATCCCGTTGTAAAGTGCAGCGCATGCCAACGAGTCACGATTCAGGGAGTATGCGAAGAGGGGTGAGGGGGGGGGGAGCGGGGTTGAGAAAGGGAGTTGTTGGGGAAACAGAGAAGACTGAAAGAGGAAGGGAGGGGGGGGTGCAGGAGGCGGAGGATGTGAAGTGGATGAAGGTGTGTGTTGTGTATTTAATATATCTATCTCAACAGATGTATCTATGTATGTATGTGTTTAAAGACAAAAACAGAATAAAATTTGCATATATGCATGCACTGCAAGAGACAGCTATGGTGGGGCGAAGACCAATAAGATGTATATCTAGATAGGTCATTTTCCACAAAAGAGCCCTATACCTATAATAGACTGATTTGGATTCCCAATTTTCCGTACTATCGAGATGTTCTTGGGGACAATCAGCTTTTTATCTTTTCGCTTGGGACCTTTACAATGACCTGAGAATCAATGACAGAGCAGTCCCAGTTGAGGTTGAAATTCATAAGTGAGCAATTGTGGTACAAATTGCTCTGTCGTGCCGTAGTCAACCCATGAATCACAGTCAGTCTACTAGTGGCTCTTTTGCAGCAAGGGTCCTGAGACGTATGAGGTGGCTACGATTAGTAGGCTCCTTAAAAGCATAGGTCTCTTTTGCATGATATCGTCTCTTTTATAGGGCTCTTTTGCAAAAGAGGCCTATAATTTTAAGGAGCCTACTAATCGAAGCAACCCCATATGGCATCATATACATCGTTGCCGCCGTGTACAGTGTGGCAACGATTGGTAGGATCCCTAAAATGGTGTGACAGCGAATACTAGGGTTAAGGGTTTATAGTTTAGGGGTTTAGGAATGTAGGGTTCAGGATTCAGGAATTTGGGTGTAAGATTTAGGCGTGGCGTTGCAACGAATAGTCAGTTCCTCAAATTAGTTTGTTCCTACAATACCAGATCCCATTTGCAGCAGAGCCCTACACAAAGAAGTTTCTTGTGCAGACGATCCTGAAATCTCTCTTGCAAAAGCGACCTGCGTGGTCTTTATTGCAAAAGAGGCCTGTGTGGTCTCTTTTGAAGACAATAGGCCTCTTTTGACGAAGAGACCTGGAAAGTCCCGGACGATAAGAGGTATCCCACCTGTGTGAGGCATTTTTTTGTCACGTCCATCCGATATGGAGCTTTCAAATGGGATGGCAGCGAGGATTGGCGGCAAACTACTAGCCTCTGGAAAATTCAATACAGGGTGGCAAGGACTGATGGCCTCCATATGTGATGGTAGCGACCGTTACCTTTCGGACATTGCAGGTCTCCCGAGACCTGCAATTTACGACGCCTAATAGTCGCCACCATCGCATATGGAGGCCATCAGTTGTTGCCACTCCGTATTGACATGTTCAGAGGTTGATAATTCGATGCCAATTTTCGTTGTCATCTCACTTGGAGGCTCCTTATCGGACGGACGTGATCAGGGGATGCCTCACATTATGGTGGGATACCTTTGTCATCACATATGCACGCTAACATTTGATACCAATCCATGAGGGATTTTCCAGAGGCTGAGAATTTGCTGCCTCCCCATATGGCAATTGCACGGTGCAGTTACGGAGGCTAATAGTCGCTGCCGCCCCAGGGGGCAAGTGAATGGTGCAATTTTACAGTGACTAATAGTCGGTGCCATCCCGTTTGGCAATTTTGCAGTGCAATTTTGCTGAGGCTACAAGGCGCTGCAAGCCAATATGGTAATTTCAGAGGGCAATTTTACCGAGGCTAATAGTTGTTGCCAACCCATATATCAATTTAAGTGTGCAATTTTACAGAGGCTAATAGTCGCTGCCATCCCATATAGCACCCCATATGGCAATGTTATGGTGGAAATTTGGGCTAATAGTCGCTGCCAACGCATATGCCAAGGCTGCGAATATTTTGGACTCTTGTTCATAGTTGTATGAGTATTTACGCCGTATTCATATGCCATACATATATACATATATGTATGTATATACGCAGTATATGCTTGGGTGCGCATACTACATGTGTGTGTGCATGTTGCCGCACTCAGAATAGTGTGGACTCTTCTTTATAGGTGTAAATGTATGTAGGCCGAATACATATGCCATATATTTATATCTATTTGAATATACTCCGTGCATGTATGTGTTCATATAATATGTATGTGTGCATATGGCTCCGAATAGTTTGGATTCGTCTGTATAGGTGTGTATGTATACACACAATACTTATATGCCATATAAATATGCCCCATATGTATACATATCCATTTGAATGTACACCGTACACGTATGTTGGCATATAATATGCATGAGTGCACATGGCAAGACTCCGAATATCTCGGACTCTTGTGTACAGTTGTAAAGAAAAAGAAATGCACACATACATGTACATTCATACATATGCATGTGTATTTATATGTATATACGCCCAGGCGTACATACATATAAATATACATACATATGTATGGCGAGGCCCCAAATATTCACGACACTTGTTCACAGTTGTAAAGAGAAAAAAACATTCACAAACGTGTAACGTGTACATACATACATAAATACATACATGAATGTATACAACGTGTACATACATACATAAATACATACATAAATATATACAACGTGTACATACATACATATATACATACATAAATATATACAACGTGTACATACATACATAAATGCATACATAAATATATACAACGTGTACATACATACATAAATACTTACATAAATATATAAAACGTGTACATACATACATATATACATACATAAATATATACATACATAAATATATGTATACATAAATATACATATGCATAAATGTTTACATACATATGTATGGCATGTGTATACGGCGTATGTAAATCTGTACGGCACACATAAATACATACATCGTCATATATACACATATATGAGTAATAAATAGGTGTAAATGTAGGTGTACATACATATATCTCTGTACGGCACTATATTAGCATGTACATACATATATACCAATTCGATTAAATGTATATAAATGTAAATAATCATATATGTATGTACTTATTACATACACACAAAGTTATGCATACATATGATTTTGTTATATATATGTGCAGGAAATGCTTTCCTTCGCCAAGCTAGCTGACACCGATTTTTTTTGTAATACAAGTATGTGCATATGCATACATGCAAATATGAATATAGATATATGATTGCATATACATATACGCATACATATTTGTATGTATGTTTAAACACATACATTAAATATGTATATGTATACACATGTTATCATTTGAGCCACAAAAACTTCTCCTTGTGACTATGTATATGTATATGTATACACATGTTATTGTTTGAGCCACAAGGACTTCTCCTTGTGACTATGTATATGTATATGTATACACATATTATTGTTTGAGCCACACGAACTTCTCCTTGTCACTATATATATATGTATTTGTATACGCATGATATCATTTGAGCTCTGCGACAGCAGAAGATGAGAGATTTTTATATAAACGTGTATGTATATATGCACATATATACACGCACATATACACGAATGCATGCATATACATTGATGTATACAGAAATATTTGTTTGTGTATAATCGTATTAGTATGGGGTGGCTACGATTAGTAGGCTCCTTAAAATCACCAGTCTCTTTTTCAAAAGAACCCTATAAAAGAGACTATATTCTGCAAAAAGAGACCTATAACTTTAAGAAGCCTACTAATCTACTAATCGTAGCTACCTCATATATGCGCTGCAAACACCTCTTCTCGTCATGCTAGTGGAGAATGAGAGGGGTTTATGAATACATACATACACATTTGCATACATACACATTCATATATATACATATACATGCATTCCAAATATGTTTTCATATACACATGAATTTGTATACACATATTAGTATATGAGGTAGCCGTTATAGGTAGGTAATATATATATGTATATATATACATGTACATACACATGTATACATATATATATGAATTCGAGAAGTATGTATACACACATTCTTACATATATACATATGAGCAGGAAGCGCTCATCCTCGTCCCCTGCTCATACATATATGTCCATATATGTATATATATATGCATATATATATATAGATGTATACATGAACATATATATGTATACATATATATTTACACACATACATGTATATATATATGAGCAGGAAGCACTTATCCTTGCCAAGCTGGCGGAGGAAGAGGGCGAGGTGCCGGTGGGCGCTCTGGTCGTGAGTGCTGATGGTCACGTGGTTGGGCGCGGCCGAAATCGGTAGGTTCATAACGTGTGTGTGTGTATATATATATATATAGATATACGTGTATGAATATTTTCATGTACGTGGTTGGATGCGGCTGGTATCAGTTCATGTATATGCATATTTTTGTGTATGCAGGAATATGTGTATGCGTATAAATATGTACACATATTTTCATATGAGCATATGTTTTTGTTATAGATATAGAGAGATATACAGATTTATCACTTACATGTACTGACGCACGCATGGTGGGTTGTAGCCAAAATCGGTAGGTTCATACATACACATGTACATAAATATATATTTGTGTATATAGAAATATTTCTATATATGTACGTACATGTGTACATATCTATATATATATGAATATATATGAAGGTGCCAATAAATAGAGGTGCACGTTGGCGCTTTGGTTGTGGTGGGACGCTGCCAAAAGTTGCATCTTGTCAAATGCATATACATGTATATTTATGTATACATACATGTTTATAGATGATGTTTGTATTGGTATATATTTATGAATATATTTGTAAATATGTCTATAGGGTATATTCCTATATATATCTATAGGTATCTTGTTAAATACATATGTATGTATGTATATGTAGACATACATATGTATATATGATTTTTGTATGTATGTATGCATATATGAGTATGTTTATATATGTATGTATATATAGGTGAATACGTACACATAAATGTATATATATATATATATGGATACATACATACATATATGGATACAGACGTTTATATATATGTATATATAGATATGTATATTTATATACATACAAATATGAATGTATATGTATATGGATACATACATGAATAAACCTATGTATTTATAAACATATATATATATATATATATGTATATATATATATATATATACATATATATGTGCCGATATATGAAGGTGCCTGTTGGCGCTCTGATTATAGTGGGACTCGGTCGAAAGTGGTAGGTCATTACATGCAAATGTATCTATATATACGTATACATCAATACACATATGATTTTTGTATATATATATATATATATGTATGCATGTATATTTATCTATAATTATCTATATATATAGGTAAATTCATATGTATATATTCACACATTTACACATAGAAACATACATGTATACATGTATATATAAATATGTGTACGTATGTACGTATATATATACTTATTTATGTATGCATATGATATGTATATACATATATACATACATCTACATATTTATATATATCTATGCAGATATCTATATATTTATCATGGTATACTCATATGCATGTATATATGCATGAATGCATGCATTTGCGCAAATGTTCCCGCATGTTACGCATAGCTTCAAATTGGTGTGTGTGAGAGAGTGTGTGTGGGTGTTTGCATTTGGTTGTGCCTGTGTATGTGTGTGTATGCATGTGTTTGGGTGCGCGTTTTTGTGTACTGTAAATGTTCATTGTGAGTTTGCAGGATGACCCCGGAGGTCACGTACTTGGAGGTCATGTAGAGCTTTATGTGTTTGTGTGTGTGTGTGTATATGTGTGTATGTGCATTCACATAATAGTGTGTATGGGTGTGTATGTCTTTGTTTGTGTGCGTGTTTGCACGTGTACGTGCTATGTATGTTCGGAGTATGTGTGTATGCGTGTGCATGTGCGTTTGTAGTTGTATGTGCTGTGTATGATTTGTATGTGTGTTCGTGTGTGTATGTGTGTGTCTGTGTTTGCATGTGTACGTGTATGTGCTGTGTTCGGGGTATTTTCCCAGACCCTTGAGGTCACACAGAAATCGTGGTGCTGAACGCTATTTATATATACAAATTTACAGGCACTGCGTATATATGTATTTTATATATATTTATGTATATATATACATGTATATACCTACATGCATATATGTATATATATATGTGTGTATATATATATGTTTACATATATATATACATATGTACATATATGTATAAATATATATATACAGATATATCCATTTTATATACATATGCGTAGTTGTGTACATGTATACATGTATATATACATATATAAATATATATATGCATTTATGTATAAATTTATATATATACATGTTCATAGGCATTGCGCGCTGGAATATATCTCTGATGCAAAAGTGACCTGCACAAGAGACCTGCCAAAATGCGATGTGGGGGGCCTAGTAGTCTTGTGTGTGTAGTGTGAGTGTTCCAGGGTGATGCCGCAAAACAGCCCAGGGTCTAACGCGTAACTAATGTCGCCGCGCGCGGGCACAGGTCACTTTTGCAAGAGAGACTTGCAAAAGAGACCTTCAAACACACAATCTAGAGAGCGTGATGGTTGTGTGTGTGTGGCTTGTGTGTGTTATTATGATACTGCCAAATGGCCAACGTTTAAGGGTCTCACTCCTGAGTGTAGCATTGCGCGCGGGAATAGGTCTTTTTTGAAAAAGAGACTTGCAAAAGAGACATGCAAAAACACTATTTGGAGAGCCTCCAAGTTGTATGTGTGTGGAGTGTGTGTGTACAAGAGATATTGGGATCATGCACAAAGAGATCCCTTCCCTCGGGCAGCGCGAACAACAATATACATATATATATATATATATATATATATATATATATATATATATATATATATATATATATATATATATATATA
>Ga0105054_10008669_pt1 | contig 13405 bp, 8 predicted proteins | sample BON02_FD_78091 | JGI IMG/M metagenome (GOLD analysis project Ga0105054, IMG submission 78091) | Freshwater microbial communities from Lake Bonney liftoff mats and glacier meltwater in Antarctica - BON-02 (megahit assembly) | ecosystem: Environmental > Aquatic > Freshwater > Ice > Glacier...
ACAATTTATTGTTTCAACAACTGATACTTGGCCGCCCGTAGTACCAAAACTTACGGTAATTGAGTTCGTTCCTTGACCAGCGGTTATCGTTGCCCCGGCTGGCACTGTCCAAGCATAAGTAGAACCCAGAGTGTTCGTAACCGAATAAACATTGCCGGTTGCGTTCTCGCACAATGGTGTTGGCCCTTGGATTGGTGGGGTCTGCGGGTCGCAGCAGTTTGCGTCAATGGTAATGGAAACGGCATCGGAGACGGTAACGCATCCTGCATCATCAGAAGCGGTTAAAGTGTAGGTAATTGCCGCATTTGGGCACACGTTCGGTGTAAGTGTGGTTTCTTCTCCAGCGGCCATGTATGTGGTAGGAGACCACAGAACATCTGGTGTGTATTCGTCAATTTCATCATCAAATGTGATGGACCAGCCATCAAACGTTCCGCTGCCAGTGAAAGCGTTTGTTGCAACTTCAATCGACCAAACCCCATTCGCTGTACAGCCATTCATCCCAGAAAAAGGTTGACTGGAATTGAATGTTCCAGTGATAGGATTTGGATTCGCACCTAAAAGAGCTGAGCCTCCAACTGGCGCGAAACATGCATTCTGATAAAATGATGGAGGTGGGAAAAACCCTCCAGTTCCAGCAGGTGCTCCTCCGATGGGCACCAATACCACTTGTGTTCCGTCTGGACAAACCAGGGTAATCGAAAGGGTTTCAACACCACCTGGAGGAAGACCAAAACCAGAAAATTCAAGATTTGAAATGCAAACTTCCAACAGCGAACCGGGATTGACCGTACTCATGTTCAAATCCTGAACGTTTACATTGACGCTTCCTCCGGCAAATACCGAGGCATCAAAAGTTTCCGTCTGATTATTTGAAAACGTGGTAATGCCACCCGGATCATTGATTACAGTTGCTGTTCCAGCAAGATCAATACATTCTCCAGCACATACTTGTTGGTCTGGGCCTGCATCTACCACAACCACTGGGTTAACTACAACCACCTGAACGTTATCTGTACAGGTTCCTGTACTGGAGGTCATATTCACAGTGTACGTGGCGGTTGCCAATGGGCAGACCTGAGTTGGATTATCTCCCGGAAGATTGGTGGTGTAATTGTCGTGTTGCCAAACGTATTGCACGTTCGGGTCATTGACAATAATCTGAACATTGTCGATTCCCCAGTGGTCATATTGCGCTCCAGAATCGGCATCCTGAAACCAACGGAATTGAACATTATTTGTCAGTGCAGCTGGTGGAATGGGGAAACACCAGTTGTTCCAATTTACGAGTTGCGGGTCGTTTCCTCCGTTAGGATCAAAATAAGTTATGGTTACCCAAGTAGCACCACCATTAATTGAGTATTGAAGATAAACACCTTCTTGCGGTTCATCAGGGCCCTCACAAGGTGACGCATCTCCCTGTGCGGCAAAAAGCATATCGAAACATACGGTGCCACCTGCAGGTGCTACTGCAGGCCCGAAATTCAGGGGTAAGGTCTCCAGCGAACGTGGTGCTGCTGATTGATCTCCCATCCAAAGGTGGTCGGTTCCATCAACCCCATTCGGACTGCATGGATTGGTAAATGTAGCCTGTTGTGTAAATGACCAGCCTGTAAGGGGCTGTGTGTTGAAATCCTCTTCAAAACTGATGTTGCCTGAAGTTGAACCAACGTGAGAAAGAGTAACACATTCTCCACAAGTTATTTCGGAATTGGTTGAATTGGCCGTTACATCGCATTGGGCAAACACATCAACACTAAAAAAAGCGACAAGCGTAATGGCAGCGAGTAGAGAAATAGGTCTACTTAACTTTATTAACTTTAATATCAACAAGTTCATAATTGGTCAGTTTTTTAACCTTCTCCAAATTCAGCATTTGCGAGAAGATACGTAGGCTATTGTTCATATCGCAAGTTCCTTGTGCTTTTCCATTTGCTTCAATGGTAAGGGAAACGGTGTGTTCGGGACTGGTGGAACTGCATGAATTGCATTTTCCATCGAACCAAATATTCTTCTTAAACGAGAACTCAACTGGATAAGGATTTTCATTAAAAACAGTCAGAAGGACGTACTCTTTTGATGTTCCGTTCCTGATGTTTTCGCACTTCTCCAAGGAAGATTTTATTGTGACTCCGTTCTTGGTGATCAAATCGTGCGTTCTGTCGAGAACTGATTGAGAGAATGCTGAAAAACCGACAAGTGAGAACAGAACAACCGTGGTTGTGCACAACAGGCAATGACGAAAGCTGGAAAAATTCAAAACTTAGCTAAAGGTTAATATGACTAGTAGACTCACAGCCTTTGTTGTGGTTGCTATTTGGCGCAACAAGTTGCACATAATATTTAAGTAATGGTAATGTATCAGTGGTATGAAATTCGCGACAAAAAGTATAAACAACGATTTAACGCGCCTGTGTTTTTCCTGACAAATAAGAAGTGTGCTATCTCAGGACGGTTACGTGACCGCGATACGTGTGTGGGTCTCCTTTCAGATCGTTGACCCTAATCGTCCAAACATATACTTCGTTTGCCACGTCCATTTGCTTGAAATCACCATTCCAAGGTTGGTCAATGTCAGCAGAAAAGAAAATCTCTTCGCCCCAGCGGTTGTAGATGGTCAGTTCGTACGAATCCCAGTTAACGCCTTCTCCATATCCCCGAAAATAATCGTTGCGGCCATCGTTATTTGGCGAGAATGAATTGGGTACGTAGAACATAAAATCGGGTTCAATAACTACTTGTTTTCTGGTCTCACCTTCACAGCCATTAATTGTGGTCACGTTTAGCCAAACAATGTAGGAGCCTGTATCTGTGTAAGTGTAGGTTGGATTTTGTTCGATAGACCCATCTCCAGTTCCGAAGTTCCAATTCCATTCGTTAATTTGTCCTGTGCTCAAATCGGTAAATTCAATCATTCCATCAAGCACATTCGTAACCTCAGGATCCATGCTAAAATTGGCATACGGAAGCGGATAAACCTCGATATAATCAGTTTTTGTAGTGTCTGCAACGCAACCATCAGCCGTTTGCACCTGTAACGAGACAGTGTAAGTTCCAGCTTGTGAAAATTGGTGATTAGGGTTCTGGCTGGTTGACGTATTTGCCCCCGAATCAGCATCATCAAAATCCCAGTTCCAAGTAACAGGAGTCGGACTCGTATTATCGCTAAAATCTACGGTATGAATGTGACAACCAGTAAGTTCGTCTCCCACAAAATCAACAACTGGAAGGATAAAAACGGTAATGGTGCTAGATGCAAAGGCAGGAGGTGTTGTGCAACCATCTCTCACTGTGAAATTGTAGGTAGTTGTGCTGGCTGGTTGAACCTGCATTGGAAGACCCACAGGAGTTGAAAGGTCTGGGTTTAAATAGTAGGAATAGGTTCCATCGCCACCTGTTGCTATCAAATCAATAACGGCAAAATCGTACGGACAGATTCCTGTATCTGGGCTGGCAAGCGGACGGGTCACGTTTAACGATAATGGATCCTTAACAATTACTTGTACCGTGGTAGGCGCAGTTATGCAACCATTCGCATCCGAAACAGTGAGCGTATAGATTGTACTGAAAACGGGGCTGACAGTGGGGTTTTGAGTTGTTGTAAGAAGCGTTGGGTCGGTAGGAGTAGCCGACCACGTATAGGAGCCGTAAGGTGTGATTCCACCGGTTACAATTGCGTTCAAATTTGCAGATTCACCAATACAGATTGGAGAAGCATTTGTAGTAGCGGTGGCAGAAAGTTTTGTTGGTTCAGTGATGGTGATGTTTGCTGATGCGATGCAGTTAACCGCATCTGTTATCGTAACCTGATAATTACCAGCGCACAGGCCAGTGGCCGTAGCGGCAGTTTGAGCGGGTACCGAATTCCAAGAATAAGTCAACGGTAGAATAGCACTAGCGGTGGCAACTACCGTGGCAGTTCCATTACAACTCTGAAAACAACTGGCATTTGTAAAATCAGTGATGCTAGCAGTAAAACCTGGTGTGCTTGTTACTTCGACATCAACAGATTCTGAACAGCCATTGTCATCTGTGACCGTAGCGGTGTAAGTAGCAGGTATAAGTCCGGTTGCTGCTGAATTAGTTTGAACAGGAACCGAATTCCAACTATATGTGTAGTAGGTAACAACCGTTCCGCCACTGGCAGTAACGCTTGCTTCACCATCAGGGTTGCCACAGTTTGATTGTAGGTCCATCATAGCATTCGCAACAATTGCTGTGGGTTCAGAAATCACGGTCTGAGCAGTTGCAAGGCATCCGTTTACGTCAGCTATACCCACATTATAGGTTCCAGCGCAAAGAGCAGCGGCTGCTGATGTTTGCTGGTTGCTTGGGTCATCCCAAACGAATAGGTAAGGCGCGATTCCACCCAATGCAACTGCAGTAGCTGTACCATCGCAACTACTATTGCACAATGCATTTGTTTGGTTTGGAATGCTGACCGAAAGATTGCTTGGGTCAAATCCTACTATTACTGTCGTGGATAGAGTACATCCATCAGCATCAGCAACCGAAACGTCATAGTTTCCTGAAGGTAGGTCGATGGCAGTTTGCGTGCTCTGTACTGGATTCGTTACCCAATTATAAGTGTAAGGTGAGGTTCCAGTGAGTGGGGTAAAACTTGCAGTGCCGTTATCTGCAGTACAAATTGACGGAGTAGATGATGTATTTGCAGTTAGGTCTCCTACAATAATATCCATTGTTTGTATATCACCGCAAGGGTCAGGAATAGTGTATGTGATTGTATGTGTGCCAGTACCTGCTGTTGCAGGGGCGAACATTCCTGCAGCATCGACACCAGTACCTGACCAAACTCCTCCAGCCGTAGCGGCAGTCAACTGCACCGGGTTATTTCCTGTGCACAATTGATTTGTCGGATTTATTGGGTCAATCGTTGCATCAGCATAGCCCGTAAAATCAAACATGACAGAATCGATAGCGCTACAACCCAGTTGATCCTGAATGAACAAGTAGTACCATTCATCATAGGTGGGAATAGGATTGATGGTTTGCGTAAATGAGTTTGTGCCCGGAGCAAGTGAAACGGGAGCCCCATTAAGACCAAGTTGGTACGTAAGAGTACCAGAGTTAGGTACTTGTTGTGGATTGGGGTTAATTGGAGTGGTAAGAGGCACCACGTAAATCGAAGCGGTAGCTGGAGTACAGGAATTATCATTGATGGTCGAGTTAATCGGACCTGATGCGTAATTAATGGTGGATGTTCCGTTACTGAAAGTGATGGTAGCATTAGTAAGTGAGCCAACATCCGCTCCAATGCAATCGTAAATCTGAACAGCCCATCCACCTTCTGCCGCATTGCAACCAAAAAGACTCGCAATACCACCTTGCGGGTAATTTGCTCCACCAGTTCCCGGGAAATTACCGTTGTAAAAGCCATAGGTTCCAGCAAGTGGAGTACCTGAGCCGCACATATTCAATTGATTATTGTTTGCTGTACTGAAACAAAGGTTATTGAGGTTGTTCCCGCTATTGCAGCAACATCCATTGGCGTTGTTGATTACATTCGGATGAGGAGACAAAGTTACTCCTGGGCTGCCACAGCTTGGCGGGCCAACAAGCACGAAGCCTAAGTCGGAAACATACGTGTGGTTAGCGCTAAAACAAACGGTAATGGTTGTATTGGCGTCTATAATAAAAGGTTCCGCACCTGGAGGAACGGGGTCCCAGTATGTAAATCCAGACGCATTAATTGTTCCATTCACATCAAAAGGCTCGCAACCTGGGTGGGTAGGGTCAAGGATAAGTGAAATGTCTACATCAACGGTGCTTACGTATACCCACGTAATGAACGTCTGGCTTTGGCCAGCGTTATTAGTTATGGTTACACGATAACCACCGGAAGCAAGATTCGAAACCGTTGAGCTTGGACCGTTACTAGTTTGGAAGCTTGTGTAAACGTGAGTTACGTCATTATATAGCCCCCAATCGAAGGAAAATCCAGGCCCAGCAATGGTAGGAGTGGCGGTGAGTTGACCTGTTACCGGATTCCCGTTGATATCAGGTGAGCAGAATACGAAAATCTGATCGTTTGCCACCCCATTGGTGTACTGGGTTGGCTGAACGTAGTCAGAGGTATTTGAAGTAATTTGACCATGAGTATCTACACTCGAAACAATAACGGACGCTAGTAGAAGTACGAGTTTGTAGACTTTGAGCATTACTGGTTTGAACGAGTTCAATTAACTATCGGTGTCGATACAATGTAACTGTTCCTTTTATTGTCTTAGGTTCAAACGTGTTGAATTTTTTCATGGTAAAAACATACACATACATTCCTTGTTTCACCTGTTTTAGCGAACCTGCATCAGAACCATTCCATTGTTTGTCAGGATTATCCGTTTGCCAAACAAGGCTTCCCCATCGGTCAAATATTTTTACGTTGTAGCTTTCAATTTCAAAGCTTTGGCCAACTGGTCCCCACGTATCGTTCAGTCCATCATCGTCAGGAGTAAAACCGCTTGGAATATAGAACGTGAAGAATGGGTCAACTTCCATGTACAGGAATGCTGTATCTGAGCAGCCATATTCGGGGTCGTTATGCGAAATAAGCATTACCAAAAAGACTCCAGACGTATCATACGTGTGCCAAGGGTCTTCTTCGTAAGAAATATCACCATCACCAAAATGCCATTCGTATGTCTCGGCTGCTGTGCTCAGATTTTCAAATTGCACATCGGGATTCACGAACTCTTCTGGTTTTGATCTACTTGTAAGACCAGCTAGAGGCGGTGGGATAAGCGAAACCGCAATCGACCCATCAATTTCGCAACCGTTCGAATCAGTTACCAGAACGGAATATTCTCCGTGAGATAGATTCTCAATCGTACTGAAATGATTCACCAGGTCAACCGAATAGTTGGCAGAGTCGCCACCCAAGTTGTTCCATACGTATGAATAAGGAGTTTTACCTCCTCTCATTTCGGCTAAGACTGCACCATTTTTTAGTAGACAGGTGTCTGCGCCTGAGCTCAAATCCAGTATCAACGGAAGCGGCTCTAAAACAGAAAGTGTGGTGTCTGAAACACAATTATTGGCATCAATTACAGTAAGCGTGTAAGCACCAGGCGCAAGAAACTCAATGGTATCTGTGGTTTGCATTAATGGGTCATTCCATTCGGTTTCGTATGGGGTAACGCCACCAATTGGCGTGGCATAAGCTCGTCCGTTGTTATCTCCGCTGCAGAGAATATCAGTGTGTCCAGCATTCGGAACAAGCAATGGCGGTTCATCAATGGCGAAGTTCAATGATGTGGTGCATCCAACACCATCAGTCACGGTTGCTACATAATCTCCAGCAAAAAGTCCACTAAGGGTATCAATCCCTGTAACTCCGTTTACAGTTTGCATTTGAGCTCCAGTTGCATCCATCAATCCCAGAGATACTGGATACGTACTTCCAATTGGGTCAATTTTCACGAATCCATTTCCAAAACCAAAGCAGGAAGCGTCAGTAGGTGCAATCGTAATGTCTACATTTCCCAAGGTGACCAGAATGGAATCGACAACCGTTATAGCCGAGCAGGCAGAACGGTATGTGCAATAATACCAAGTTGGGGCTGTAGGTGTAACGGTGATTGAATTCATCGATCCAAGTACGTTTCCTTGCCCATCTGTCCATTCAATTACCTCTTGTCCTACAGGTATTGGGCTGAAAGGAATGGTTTGGTCGATTGTGTAGCTTCCAAATCCATTTGGAGTAAACCGCACCGCATCATTGGTTGCCGTCCATTGGGTGGGGAAGTTTCTTCCTGGAACAATTACAGCTTGTGTTCCACCAGCATTCTCAAGTCCATGTATGGCTGCACCCCCGTTCCAAGTGCTACAAAGTGGTTTGTTGGTGATGTAGGTTTCAATGATGTTCGTGTTCTCGTAGAGCACTACCTGCATAGTGAAGCTTAAACTGGTGCAGCTGAACATGGCAATGTCAACATAATCAACAATGAATGTCCCGTCTCCACAGTCAGCAGCATTTGTACCGCCTGAGCCTGCTGCTGGGTTAATATCTTGCCACGGAAACATAATGGCGTTGTCTGGTACTCCTGGAGTCGGACTTGCGCTACCAATTGCCCATGGAGAACCAGTTCCTGCCGTGCCTAGGTCAAATGTTACATATCCGTTAGATGAAGCAACGCACTGGGTGTAGGTGTTTCCGAAAAACTCAAAAGGAAAGCCAATGTTCAGAACTTGAGAATGAACGTCATCACTCGGAACATTCACCGAAGTAAAGGACGGAGAACTGGTTACCCCTGTAGTAATGGCAATTAAGGTAATTGGCGTGCCATTACAAACAGATGTGTCTGGTGGGCCAACATCCACCGTTTGCGCGTTTACAAAGTCGGGTGTTGTTTGAAACAACAGCACCGTTAATACTACAACGAGTGGAGTGAGTATGCTTTTAAATTTTGTGTAGTAGCTCATTTTATTTATTACTCACGGTATTATCAAAGGTATAAAGTTGAGGTTAGCGAATCAGGGTGATGGTTCCGCTAAACGTCTTTTTCTTAACTATTTCTTCTTTCAGCACAACTGTCCAAGCGTAAATACCTGCGTCAAGTTTTACACCGTTGTTATTAAGCTTTCCGTTCCAAGGTTCGTTGGCCGAACTTGTCCGGTAAACCTCTTGTCCTTTCAAGTCCATTATCACCATTCCAAATGCCACTCCCATATCTGGTAAGGCGTTAGGTAGGAAATCATCATTGTTCCCATCGCCATCGGGACTGAATCCTGTTGGGGCCAAAAGGTCATCCAATGCTCTAGGGATCCTTAATTCCCATCCATCAGAATGGCTGCAGCCAGCCGTGTTCTGAACGGACAATGCGGCCGTTGCTTTCCCGGCATCGCGGAAAAGATGGTCGGCAGAAGCACCTTTTGCCACCGAGCCATCCGAGAATTTCCAAGTTGCGGTTTCATTCGGTTGCAGCACGGTTTCAAAATGGTAGAAAGGAATGGCATCGTATCCCGGTAGTTTTTGAGACACATCTAAAGTTGCTGTAGGCACAGGACTCACATTTATAGTAATGGTTCGTTCTGCTGCTTTGCTGCCATTTTCTGTTTTCAGCGTAACCAAATAACTCCCAGGAAGAACATAGGCATGAGATGGCTCAAATGCAAAGCTGTTTGTTCCATCACCAAAATCCCAAACCATGTTTGCTTTTGGGTCGGATGATTGGTTAATGAAGCTCAAATCCGCTCCAACGCAAACCTTCTCAAAGGTTGGAATGAAGTTGGCAACCAGCGGCTGTGCTTCCATTCTGTCAGGAGTTGGCTTTTCGGCTGGAGATGTTGCTTTCTTTTCAGGTTTCGCAACTTCAGAATTAGCAGTTGTTGCTGCATTTTCGGCATCCGCTTCTTTAGCTTCTAATTTTGGCATAGAAACAGCTTCAACCGCTTTTTGAGAATCCACAACCTGAGGTTTTACGGAGTTTGAAACCGTCTTCGATTTCTCGGCTAAAACTGTTGGTTCAGCCAATTCGGAAGAGTTTTCTTCAACCATAAAAGAATGCTTTTCAATAGCTTCTAATTGTTCAACAACGACAGATTCAGACTCGGTTATTTCCTTATCAGCATTCAAATACCACATTGTGGCAACCGAAGTGGCCAATACGGCTACCAGTGCTGCGGCTTTCCAACCAAGTTGACTGCCGCCCGTTGTTGCGCCACCACTTTGCGGAAGTTGTTTTTCAAACTCCGCCCAAGCATTGGCATCATAAGGCATCTCGAAATTATCGAGACTCTCCTTTATTTTACTGTCGAATGGGTTACTCATATTCATGTTTAAAGTCGGTCTGCAAATTGTTTCTTCAATAACTTCCTCATGTTCATCCGTGCCTTGGCAAGGTTAGATTTAGAAGTCCCTACGCTTATTCCCAATTCATCGGCAATTTCCTGATGCGAATAATTCTCCATCACGTAGAGGTTAAAAACCATCTGATATGCTGGAGAAAGTAGTTGCATCGCTTCTATAACGTGTTTTGGTTGAATGGTATCCTCTTCGGGGTCTAAAAATTCATGTTCGTCTTTATCATCTGCCAAATTCAGCACCTTATAGTCGTCATCCGGCACCATATCTTGATGCTTTTTCCGTCTGAACGAATCAATCGCATTATTGGTAAATATGCGCCTCACCCAGCCTTCAAAAGAACCATCGTTCTTGTATTTTTCGAGGTTTCCGAAAAGCTTGATAAACCCTTCTTGCACCAGTTCTTTACCCTGATCCAGGTCTTTCGTGTACCTCATGCACACACTCAACATCTTCCCATAAAACAATTCATAGATTCTCTGCTGGCTTTTGCGGTCATTTTTCAGACAACCTGCTATAAGGTCCTGGAATTCTTGGTCGGTTGGTTGCACGCAGTCAGATAACGGGGATGAGTTTGTAAGGTTGCCTACCGGTACCTCAATATCACCGCAAGGTAAGAATGAGGGTCAGATGGAAAAGCTGGGTATCCTAAAAAGAATCTCGAAAGTGAATTCCGAGTTCAAGGTTCAAAGTCCAATATCCTGGCACATTGAAATCCCCCATTTGAACTTTTTTTGGGCGCGTCCCCGATAAAAAATCGGGGTCGGGTCGTCCGCTATATCCCCGATAAAAATCGGGGGATGCCGCTTCCACCCCTCGCGCGGCCCTATCTGCCTACATTTGCGCCCCAGAAAGCCAACCATGCAAAAACCAATTTTAAGAGTCCTATCAATAATCATCAATCTTGGATTGCTCCAACTTGCTACAGGATGCAGCCAAGAACCGCGCAAACCCATTGAAGTTGTGTTCTACAATGTGGAAAATCTTTTCGACACAATAGACGACCCAACTATCAACGATAACGACTTCCTTCCAGACAGCGCCAATCATTGGAACACAGAACGCTATGACAAGAAACTAGTCGATTTGGCTAAAGTGCTTAGTACCATTTCAGAAGATGGCCTACCAGAAGTAATCGGTGTGTGCGAAATTGAAAACAGAACAGTGGTAGAAGATCTATTCAAGACTGATGCGCTCGGGAAAGTAAAATTCAAAGTCATCCACGAAGACAGTCCAGACGAAAGAGGAATTGACGTAGCACTCGCATACAATTCAGAGCAGCTTTCTGAATTGTATCATGAAAAACTGAATGTTTCCTTCGATTTCGAACCAGAAACCACCACTCGCGATATTCTTTACGCCAAACTGCTTTCAGGAAAAGACACGCTTCATTTCTTCGTAAACCATTGGCCATCCAGACGCGGTGGCGAAGAAGCCAGTGAGCCCAAACGACTGCTTGCCGCAACCGTACTTCGCACCAAAATTGACTCAATTCTGACACACAACAAGACCGCCAAGATTATCTGCATGGGCGATTTCAACGACTACCCAAATAACCGCTCCATGACCGAAATAATGAACTGCAAACCGGGAGCAAATCATGGCCTCACCAATCTCACATACAACTTCCACCAAAGTGGTTTGGGCACCTATAGCTATAAGGGCGAATGGGGAATGCTCGATCAATTCATCGTTTCCGATGGCATGCTTTATAGTGCCGAAGGATACGCCACATCAGATTCATCAGTGTCCATTTTCAAAGAAGATTGGCTGATGTATTTTCCAAAAGACGGAAGCGAACCATCACCAAGCAAAACCTATGGCGGACCGAATTACCATGGCGGCTATTCAGACCACCTACCTATCCGCTTAACCCTCCATTGAGACCGAAAAAAAATTGTTGATACCCCACCATCTAAGGGCGGATAATTACGTTCAAGGGTCACTACTTTTGCATTTCAATACCTGAAAAATGAGAGCAATCTATCTTGTACTGTTCGTGATGCTGCTTGCTTCCTGCAAGAAGGACGAGTTACAACAGGGTGAAAACAATCTTTTTTTCGCCAAGTTTCAGATTGGAAACGATACCGTCTACTACGAGGATGGTGAAGAAAACTATGGCAATGGCCCCGGCATTCGTACCTATGAAGATTCTCTTGGCAGGTTGCACAGCGAGTACACCGTTTTCCAACGAAGCGCACTAACTCCTGATTACAATCGCAACGTCATTGGCATTCAAATGGTGAAGTTTCTCACCGACACGCTATTTCCATCTTACAACTTCAGTTTTTCTCTTTTTGATGAAGGAACGTATGGTTTTGGTTCCTACAATCTAGACAGCAGCACCACTGCAGGAATTGATGGTGTGGTTTTCTTCTACGTGGACAACGACAGTGTAACTTGGAGCAGTGATGTTCAATATGGAACTCAAGAAACGTGGTCTGATTTTGCGATTACCTCCCACAAAGCAGTTGAAGAAGTCCAGTTTGGAGCCAAGACCCAAGGAACTTTCAATTGCCGCGTATTCGATGGCTCTGGCGCACACCTTGATTTGAGAAATGGGAAATTTCACGCCCGAACCATTTATCCTCAATAATTTAATAGCATGAAGCAGTACCACGACCTGATGCGCCACGTAATGGAAACCGGAACCGACAAATCGGACCGGACAGGAACTGGTACGCGTAGTGTTTTTGGTTATCAAATGCGGTTCAATCTGAGGGAAGGCTTCCCAGTTGCCACGACAAAAAAGCTGCATTTACGCTCCATTATTCACGAACTTTTGTGGTTCCTGAAAGGAGATAGCAATATCAAATACTTGAAAGAAAACGGTGTTTCTATTTGGGATGAATGGGCAGACGAGAACGGTGAGCTAGGACCTGTTTATGGCGTTCAGTGGCGTTCGTGGCCAACTGCAGACGGAAAAAAGATTGACCAGATTGTGAAACTGATTGACGGAATTAAGAACAACCCAGATTCGAGACGACATATTGTAAGTGCTTGGAATGTGGCCGAAGTAGAAAACATGGCTTTGCCACCGTGCCACACCATGTTCCAGTTTTATGTTGCTGATGGGAAATTGTCTTGTCAATTATATCAGCGAAGCGCGGATATTTTTCTGGGCGTTCCTTTCAATATTGCTTCCTATGCGCTACTTACGTTGATGATTGCTCAAGTCTGCGACCTAGAACCGGGTGATTTCGTACACACATTTGGCGATGCGCACCTCTACTCGAATCACTTAGAACAGGCTGAGTTGCAACTCAGTCGTGAGTTGAGGCAGCTACCAACCATGAAAATCAATCCGAATGTGAAGGATATTTTTGAATTCACATACGATGATTTTGAGTTGGTAAACTATAATCCACATCCAGGAATCAAAGCACCGATAGCTGTTTAATACATACTTTGGCACAATGCTTAGGCAACTTCATATAGAGAATTTCAAGGCGTGGGAAGATTCAGGTGAAATAAGGCTTGCCCCTCTCACTATTTTCTGTGGGAATAACAGTTCTGGCAAATCTTCCATTGCGCAGTTTCTGCTGATGCTGAAACAAACCGTTGAATCGTACGACCGCAAACGGG
>Ga0105054_10008672_pt1 | contig 13397 bp, 6 predicted proteins | sample BON02_FD_78091 | JGI IMG/M metagenome (GOLD analysis project Ga0105054, IMG submission 78091) | Freshwater microbial communities from Lake Bonney liftoff mats and glacier meltwater in Antarctica - BON-02 (megahit assembly) | ecosystem: Environmental > Aquatic > Freshwater > Ice > Glacier...
AAAAAATTTTTTTTTTTTAAAAAAAAAAAAAAAAAAAAAAAAAAAATAATAATAACTTTACTAATTTCCAAAAAAATAGATCCGTTAAATTTAACGATGGAGGATCGTTTTAGAGAGAGAAGGGTGAAAACTCGCGTTAATAAAACACCCTGGACGAAAGCTCCAAACGGTAGATTTCCACGGTCGCATTTATGGAAGTGGAGTCCAATAGATGCGGAAAATCCAGATGACCCCTTGGATGAAATTCAGGAACATATCTTTGTTTCAAGACCTAAAGTAACGAAAAGACCGCCAAAAGAAATTCCAAGATCACCTCGCAAAATCAAGCATGAGGTTATTGAACAAGTTGAAGAACCAATATTGGTATCTGACGAAGACGATGATATCTCCATTGATGTGCAATCCATACAGGTCGACACTTTGTTGACGCCATCAGAACAGCTGACGAAAACCTGCATGGACAATAATTTATTACCAGAAACTTTTTGGGGCAAGAACAAGAGGCACGTTGACGATCCGGTGGAAGCGGTTGTAACAACCAAGGAAGGCGCGTTTACTGTCACTGAAACGAATAGCTCGCCTCTTGACTGGAAGTCAGTAGCAAAGAAACAATCTCCCGATGAACTAAATCTTCGTCATTATGGGATTGGTGATCGTTATATTGGAGCCATTGCCGCTGCCCTTTCAGCCGATGCGGCATGCAAGAACCAACGGAGGAGGTTTAAAAGGTTCGTGTTCAACTCTTGTCGTTTGTCTCAACCAGGGCTTCGTAGTCTAGCTAATGGGTTGCAATCCTATGGCCATGCACTTAAATTGGATTTATCCGACAACCAGTTCGGGGCCTCTGGTATCTTTCCTATCAACAACATGTTCACACAGCAAGCTCCCATTTCGCATTCGTTGGTATCCATAGATCTCAGTAGCAACGGCTTGACAGATTCTTGTATTGTTGAATTATTCAAGTCCTTTCGAAATTGCACTTCTCTAGAATGGCTAGATCTAAGTAAAAATTGCATTCGGCAAAAGGCGTCATCAGAAATAGCAACGTTTCTCAGTAGCGACAATTTGTGCCCTTTAAAGTCTCTGAATTTATCCTGGAATCAAATTAACAAACATGGAGGGAAATCTTTGTTAAAGGCCTGTGAATCTAATAAAGTTCTTACGGAATTATCGCTTTCATGGAATTCTCTCAGTGAGACTGCAGAAGCAGTGGTTCACCTTCTAGCCCACAATGTTTCGCTTCGGAAATTATCCTTGTGTTTCAATGGATTTAAAAAGTCTGATTGCGAGTTTATTATTGGTTGTTTACGGACATCAACTTCCTTATTATCGTTGGATATTAGCGGCAATGAAACGCATGAAAATGTGTTGGATTCAGCATTGCATCAGATTTCTGAGGTATGGCCTGTTCACAATGAATTTTGTGTCTATTCGAGGTACGCACCGCCCTACGATGACACTATGCAGGAGTCACGTGAATCTTCTGTGTTTTTAAATAACTCCTGCAATAATTCTAACAGACGAGGTATTAAATCCAGCAGTAACGTCATCTCATCTGTGAGCAACAACTGTTTTGACAGAGATAAATGGAAACGAAGAAGTGTTTGCTGGGTTGAAGGACGATGGAAGGAAACTACGATAGAATATTATCCAGGCATCAGCGGTCCCTCAGGTAGTGCGGTATTCTTGCTAGTGATTCTTCCCAACAAATCTTCAATGTGCATTCCCATGGAATTCAATGGGGAGAAGCAGAGTGTGATATCAGATGATATGAAAGATTTTAGTTCGCGTTCAGTTCAATTCGGTCGATCTCCTACTAGGAAACCCTCTAGGCAGCTTACCAGATCTTTCAAGAGCCAATCCAGTTTCAACTCTCCGCTGCAACGCAGGAGCAGCACAAAATGTAACATTGCATTAAAATCCATAGTGGAACCAACCAGTAGTAATGATCGGCAAGAGTTACAAGAGATGCAGCGGCATTTGAAGCGAAATGTAAATGAGAACAGTCTCACCACAGCCATTCATGACGCCGTTCAAACTCGAGAGGAAGTTCTTTCGACAAAGAGCAAGAATGCTTTTGTGAATAATACCAAAGTGAATTCATTGTCCAAACACCATCCGATGTGTCCTGCAGAATCTACTCTTATGCTACCTCCAGGGCGGAACTTTTACAAGTTTGTGGTCGATGGACATGAAGTTTTTGCCAGGGATAGAGCAACGTACTGGGCCAAGTTTCCTCGATCAATGGAGAAGAGCGAGGACGATATGCCAGATGAGATGAATGCAGCATCGGTAGCTAACTATATTGATATACCGTGGTCTGTGGCCCCACTTCCTCACATGGGAGATCCTGATCCAGGTTGTGATCGAGGAGCAGTCAAGTTCGGCTGGTGTATTCAAAAATCTATTTTTAGAACTCACGATTGCGATACAAGAGCTTCTCTGAAGAGATCGTTTACTCGGGAATGGATGACGATAATCCAAAGTCCGTTGCTGGCGGAATTATTCGAAGAGGATGACTTCAATAGCATTGGAGAATTAGTATGGGCTCAGTATAGTGACATTGTTTCAGCGTATCATCTGATCGCTTCGCTGTGTCCTGCAAAATTCGCCATCGAACTTGAAGGACTTCACACATGGCTAAATGAAGAAAAGATCATGATTACATTAGAGGATACTGAAAAGCTATTCCTTCAAGTGGTTGCCGAAGAGTTTGCTTCTGGGATTGACTCGCGAGGGCGTCATTATCAATACGTGGTGTCTAGAGAAGTTCAAGGCGAATCTTTTTGGATGTTTAGACATCACTTCATAATGTTTATTATGGCGTTGAGCATTCATGAATCGAAAGCAATAATGCAAGCAAATATGAATTCTAGCCTATCTCGAACACGGACTGCCACCTTTAACTCTACAAGAAGAGGAACGGTTCCGCAAACTAGACTTGACCTCGTCCACGGGTTGCTGCGCAGGATTCTCAGTACTCGTAAGAATATTGTACATCGCGATTGGTTTCGTCGAGGATGTTTTTTGCTTCCTGATGTAGTCGATTGTTTTACAAGCAACTTGGATTTTCTCCGTACATTATTTGACAATTATTCTGTCAAGGGCCATGTTTTACACGACTTCGTACCAGCGAATAGATGGGAAGATGTTGTTCTGAAACTGGATAATTCTGATTCTTTTGGAAAGCGCGCATTACAAATTATATTTGCTCAATCGAAAAACGCTTCTATCGAATTTGATGATCCTCATTTTGCTCCTGGATTATGCTTTTTGGAATTTTTGGAATGTCTAGCTAGATTGGCTAAATTGTTGTCACTTGCAAACAAAGCAATAGATGCGTTTTCAAGAGATTCATTCGAAACTTCCTCTACTGAATCACTGGTCCCGCATATTCAAACTCTACTGAAAAAATTGAAGCGTGCACATACTTAATTACATTCTAATATGCATATGAAGGAGAAATAGCCACTGGACAAGATAGGTCCAATCATCCAACAATTTGTTTTCCGATTACTACTAATCAGTTCATAATTTTCTGAATTTGTTTTCAAAGATAGATCTCCCGGAATGTTTGAATAGATGCTAAATCGTTTGCAGTAGTCACTGATACGAGAAATATTAGATGTGTTAAGATTTACGTGTCGTATAGATTTTATGTTTAATAGCCGTATAATGAATCGCAGTTTCCAAAAGTAGTTTGTTATGAATGAATCGCATAAGATATTTTAATCCGCGTGATACCAGTGAGTTTAGTAACTCAACAAGATCAGTGGTCCAAAGTAGATCGAGATAGAAATGTAAATGCCACTCTCGGATAGCGTTAGCGGCATAATATATTTATTTCAAATAGCTCAATCCCTCGTAACAAGTCAAACCTTCTGCATTCAAAATTGTATCGTCAGCTCCACTCTGGATGAGAAAGTTAAAGATCTTCAGAAAGTTGTAAGTAAACGAATAATGCAGAGCTGTTTGACCTCTGTTGTTTTGCATGTTCGGGTCGCAGCCACAACACACAAGCAGTTTGGCAATAGAAAACATGTTGTTCTGGCACGCTACAATAAGAAGAGTATTTCCGTTCTCATCTCGGAGCAACAGGTTATCTGGAACCTCGTCAAGCGCGCTCTTGAGTTGCTCTTCGTGCCCATGTCTGCATAAAGAAAATACTGTCGACTCTTTTTCAAGGATTGGTGTAACGCTGCTTCCCAGCACGCATAGAGAATGAGCCCCGCCACTACACACACTCACTATAGGAGTTTGGGGTACTTGTATTTTTGTCGGTATCTTGAGAAGGTCTTCTTCGTCAAAAGCCACACTAGGGGATGAACCCCCACCCCCGTTTCCGATACCCCAAGCCCAGAGGTCCTTATCGTTAAATGCAAAGGTGGTGAGATCACCGGCAGCTACATCGGAAACCACGCTACCTCGCAAACCCTCCACTATCTTGGGAATACTCTGGCATATTAGATTCCCATGGCCTAATTGACCACTCAAACCGTCTCCCCATGTCAGCACTCTCCCACTGTATGTAAGTGCAACATTGTGAGCAACACCAGCTTCAAGTTTATAAACGGAATTGTCCTGATTGGTTGCCGCAAATACTTCAATTCGTTTTGGCAACGAAATTTTGCGTGGATTTTGTTTGAATGAATAGTGGCCGAGCCTACCTCTTGTTGCATTTCCCCATGCATAAACAGCCCCGTCTCGCATCAGGATCATTGAATGATGTTTACCGCAGCATATGGATGCAATGTCGCCACCATCAATCATTGGAACACCACGTGGAGTTAGAATAGACGAAGCAGAAGGTTCAACTTGTCCACATTGAAAATACCGGTTGAATCCGCAGGCATACACCTTTCCATCCTCGCACATAAAAAGTGTGTGCGCGCCACCACATGCCACCTGATTTGCCCTAGTGGTTACACTGAAATACTCCACTCGGCAAGGTTGCTTCTGATCAAATGCGTTACCATGTCCTAAGCGTCCAAGAGAGCCACATCCCCATGTGAACACTTGGCCATCAGCAGTGACGCACGCTATATGATTATTTCCGGCAGAAACATTCAGTATCTTGACTGGGATTTCGATCTTGGTTATACTTCGATATATGTAATTGTGCAGAGTGCCCCACTGATATACCAGCCCATCATCAGTCACCAACACGCTGAACGTTCCTCCGGCTTTGCATTTGCGAGGTTCCAGTAGTGAAATTGTAAGAGGTTCGAGAACATACCTCGGTAGTTCTTCCCCAACCTGATGGAAATAGTTGTAGCCCCAACTAGCTAGCATGATTGAACGAAGGGGTCTTAAAAACTACAAACTTTTGTAATAGGGATCACGATCATCCTTGTTGAAAAGAGCACAATCCAAATCAAGACAAGTAAAATTACTAGAAATTACTGATTTTATGTTGTGCCACGCCTGATGCAAGTTAATCCCTCGACTTGACACCAATGTTAGCTTCGTATTTGAATTAATATTGAATTGGTCGTATTAATTTTTGTACTTGGACTAGATGCGGTACTAAGTCGTCCGACCTTCTCCTTTCGTTTGCCAAATCGAACACGCCTATCCATAATGTTGGATAACCCGTGGTATGCTGCTATCTCTGCGGTTGCTGGATATGTTCTATTGACCAGATTGTACAACTGGATTATATGCCCTGAAGTATACGGCCGTCACGCTTTCAAGAAAGGAGGATACGAACAAGGAAGTTTCCGACGAAAGCAGCTCGATCGCATCAGAGTTGAAGGCGGTCAGTTCCCGAAGCCATTTCCGAATGGATGGTACCGTGCAGCTGACTCTCACGAAGTGATTGTTGGTAAAGTGTTAACTCTTTCCGCTCTCGGTCGTGAGTTTGTTGTTTTTCGCGGAGAAGATGGGAAAGTAGGAGTCATCGATGCGTTTTGTCCTCATTTAGGGACTCATTTAGGCCATGGAGGTGTTGTCAAGGGTAATAGCATTGTATGTCCTTATCACTTGTGGGAGTTTGATTGCGACGGCAGGAACAAAAACATCCCATATTGCAAGAAGGACATGACTGGAACTCCCCGTGTAAACACGAAGAGTTATCACACGGTGGAATCAAAGGAATTAGGGACTATTATGTTTTGGTATCATGCTGATGGTTTAGAACCACAATGGGAGCTTCATAAGGGTATGAAGGAGATTGAGGAGTATACGAAAGATGGCTCAATGCGTCGCATCGGGACTGCTGCCTGGGATGATATGATGCTTCATGTATTTGAACCTTCACAGAATAGTGCCGATTACTTCCACTTCCAAACAGTGCATCAATATCTTCCATTTCCTGGCAACTTAAAACTTGTCAAGGCGGCTCATGTTATTAGCACAGTCTATGGTGGAGCTGGTTCTGAGATTGAAAAAGAAGCCATGATGATTCGCGAGAAAATTGATTGTTTGACGCTGTTTGGCATCGAGTGGTTGCGAATTCCTCAGTTTATAGCCGAGAGTATCACCACCTTTGTTCACATACAAGGCCCCCAAAATATTGTCTTCAAGGTGGATACGATTTTTGGAAGATTCAGGGCACATTTTGCGATGCTTCCCTTGGAGCCGTTCAGACAGAAGGCCACTATAACAATGTATGCTGATAAAAGTATCCCGGGTCCTGTAGCTCGTCTGTTGCGGTGGTGGATACAAGAGACGGTGTTACAGGACATGCAAGTCTGGGAGCATAAGATTCATATTGCACCCAGAAATTTAGTTCTAGGTGATGGTCCTTTTGCACAGTATGGCAAATGGATTGATCAGTTTTACTCGGAATCTTCAGTCGGTTGGGGTACTATAAAACAGTCACTAGATTGGTAACATTTAATTTATTTAATAAGTTTGTTCTAGCTGAAGTTGTGAAAATGCGCCCATGACATTATTTCGTCGTGCAATTGTAGAGCTGACACGTGACGATCCCTGCAGCTGGGACCATACCTACAGGAGCCATCCTGGAAAAATCTGCAAATTCTCCCTACTGGAGGTGGTGGGAGCACCATCATGGGATGATGCATGAAATGAATTTTTCCTGGGAATATGTTACAAGCATCAACAGAAAAGTCTTCCTCCTGAGGTTCATTTTCCACTGCCATGATTTCGTCTTCTGGGAGCATTGAGCATTCGTTCTCATCTGGGAATATGATAGTAGCATCAAAAGCAAAGTCTTTCTCTTGAGATTCATTCTCCAGTATCGTGTTTGCTTCCGTGGACAAGACTTTCTTTGGTAATTTTATTGAACATTCATTCTCATCTGGTAATATGTTATTAGCATCAACAGAAAAGTCTTTCTCCTGAGAACCGTTTACCATTATCCTGTTTGCTTCAGAAGAAGGGTTTTTCTTCTGAAGCTCGTTTTCCACTATCATGTTTGCATCCGAAGAAGTGCCCTTCTCTGGTAGTAATATTGAAGACCCGTTCTCATCTGGTGACATGATAGCACCAGAAGGAATGATTTTATCCTGAGGTTTGTTTCCCACTATCCTGTTCGCATCAGAAGAAAAGTGTTTTTGTGGCAGTATTATTGGACGTCCGTTCTCAACTGGTGATACAGGACTTTGCTTCTTTGCACGTGTACTAAGACCGATTGTATTTTTATCATTTGTGGGTCGTTTGATTATTGGTTCTTTTTTCTTAGCAGCCACAACTGTCCATTCGCTATTATCATCATCAAGAATAACTTGAACCATTTCAGAAACGACGACTTTATTGACAACAATTTCCTTTTCAGCAATATCAACCAAAGCAGGAACTGACTTCTTCTTCTTAAGTTTTTTCTTGGAAGTCTTGGTTTTCTTCTTATCTGAAATCTTGGTATCTGCAATTAAAAATTCAATGGCTTGCTGCTGCTCTGCACGCTGGACAATGACCTTTCCAACGATGCTCTGGACCAATTGAAATCGAAGGTTTAACCACGATTTAAACCTGCCACATGCAAGTCCTACATGTAGCTTCACATCCTCCAACTGAAGTGAAGTCTCCTTCATTAACCCAGTCACGTGGTTCCTCAACGAAATGAGATTGTCTAGTGAAGGACAGAGAGTGTCTGTGAACGCCCGCATGAGGAATACCTTCATGTTTTCTGGCAATAATTCCGCCACTAATTGATTGAAACGACGATGTTTGAGAGCTTGGCTAAGTAATAAGGTCAAGGCTTGTACCTGTTGGGCGGCTTTATTGTCATTCGGCAGTGGGGCATAGGATCGAGTATGCTGCATCAGGGCCGCAACAGTGGCTATTAATTCGGTCAAATCTCCTTCGTTTAAATCAACTTCTACTTGGTCTGTTTCTTGTCTCCATGCGATGGTTTGCTTCTCTGGAATGGGGAGAGTTTGCACGAGGTCCTCGAAGGTGTCCAACTCATCTATATAACGAATTCTACAAGCTACCAAAATATCTTCACATTTCTGTTGAAGTGACGACGCACATTTTTGAAATAATTTCTCCGATTTAACTTTGAATTCACGCCGGTTTTTCACATCCTGGGAGGCTTGCATGGCTTTGAATTGCATTTCCTCGACGATATTTAAATTGGATGGCAAATTCAAACAGGTTTGCTGCAGACCAACACAATGTCTGGTTTCCGCAACCAGTTCGGTTGAGAAACCATACTTGAGGAATCGATCGAGGTCTGTAACAAATGAATCATAGTTGATTTGTTTCACGTGTGTTTTGTGGCTATTCGCATCATCAATCATTCCATGAACGTGACTGATAATTCCCAGCATCCTTTCCATTTCTCGAATATTTAACAAATACACATGAAAAATGGCCAAATTTTGATACCACCGTAGTAAGGCGTCATGGTCATCCATCTGTTTTTCAACAACTGTTGATGACACTTTTTGAAAATGGTCCTCTTGATAAAAATGTTGCACCTGAACACACTGTTCCGATAAGTTTTCCACAAAGGGTGTCACGGTATGTCTAGGATGTTCGCATGGCGTAAATGCGCCTTGAATTTCAACCTGTTGGTCCGATGTTGCACATACACCACAAACGAAAGTTCCATTCTCTGCTCCTACGAATGAATGAGCAGGTCTTCTTTGACAAAACACATTCTCTTCAAGGCATATCGATTCCACCTCTAAATGATGGCAAGTGAGAAGCGACATCCACTCTTCATCAAGAGCTTCAATGTCAATGCTCAAGGGTAAGTCGGTAAGTTGCTTGGCAAAGCGGGACCAAAACTGATGCCGCTCGTGGATTAACTGTATCAAAAATTCATTCGGTTTGTGAAGATCGGCCATGCTTTTCCTCCCTAAATGAATTTCTTGAAATTCGGGTACATTTCCAAACAAGAAGATGTGATCCATCGAAATACTAGACCGGCTATTGATGAGAAACGCCTCGATATCATCCTTCGATACTGAAATATTCTCTCTATTTTTCTTCTTCTTCTTTTTCTTTTTCTTAGAGGCATGTTTTAAACAACAAAGGTCCCAAGGTCCAACGTCTGCTTCCAAATCAAGAATCATATTTCCGAATTTACAATCAGGCAAATCAAACTCGGGATCAAAATATTCACAAACTAAATCTACTCCTGAACACTTTTCAACTTGAACCATGTCAAAAAACGCATCGAGTTTTGAATCGACCGAGTGCAACATTTCAATTAATTTTTCCTCTGAAAAGCCTCTTTCCGAAAGCAAGTTAACTAACCGAAATCGACGATCTAAAAGGAAAATAGCTTCCTCTGAAACTCCATAATTCAAATAAGTATCAGACACGAGTCTGGAGAACAGTATTTTAGATCCTCCGCGTTGCTGCATCGAGAGTCCAGTATCACCGAGTTCCATGATAGAATTCGCAACAGCCCTAGCTCTCTTTTTGAATTCATCTGGAGAATGAACAAAACTCTTTATGTTTATTTGCAAAGTGCGAATGAACAATCTTGCTCCGTCCAGCGACCGGAAGCTTTGCGATTGGGCAGATAGTTGGCTGATGTTATTGCAAATAGGTTTAATCATGTTGAAGAGCATTCTGACGCATTCCAGGCATTCGTCAATGGATCTCCTGTCTTTCATCAACAATATAGCTCCATGTACAACATGCCTTAATTCTCGCTTGGCGTCACTCGCAACCCATACCGATAACGTATCAGCTAAAACCTCCATTTTTTATTTGGTTGCCATATTTTTACTTGGTTGATATAGTTACACTTGTTCTATTTTTACTGATTTATCTAGGGACTTAATAATTTGATCTGACACTATCGTCTGGAATTTCAAAAAGTTCTTGGTCGAAAACACTTGCTCCATCTGCTGGGAGGTTAAATGAGGTGCCAACGTCTTTGACATCAAGTCAAGGATCGAGGCATTTTTATTATCGAATACTTTAGATTCGGTGTGCAGGTCTTCGCTATTACCAAGGAACTCCTCGACTTGTTGTGAGTCTAATATTATATCATCAAAAATAGAATCCAGAAATTCCGCGTCCTTGTTTAAATCGTCGTTAAAACCGTTTCGTTCTAAAACCTGATTTCTGTTTATATCGTCATTAAAACTGCTCAGAACTTGATTTCTGTTCCGCAGTTCTTCGTTTTCTGCCATGAGAAGGGATATCTTTATTTTCAAATCTTCATTCTCTTCCGCCAATCCTTTCGCATTCGCAATCCTTTTCTGACGACTACGCTCTGCACTTTCCCGGTTCCTTCGCTTGCGCTCCTCTGAACGTTTCTGCCTCTGCTGTTCTTCGTCAGGTGTGCGCTTTCTCTTGTGGGTCACTACCATAGGGGTAGGTGATGGAGGGAGAGTTGCACTATCATTGTCAGAACTACAGCTCATGTGGTATAACAGATTTGTCAAATCAGACTCAGGATATGGCTTTCCAAATGGCAGCCTCTGATTGGTAGATTTTCACTTTTCCAGAAAAGAAAAAAACAAGAAATATGAGGACGACGAGTCGACGATGGCTGAGTAGTCAAACGACGCATTTTGGTTTTAAAGATGTTGATGCAAAAGCAAAAGAAGGTCTTGTAGGCCAAGTTTTTCACAATGTTGCTGATAAATACGACGTGATGAACGATCTAATGAGTGGTACCTTGCATCGACTTTGGAAGGATACGTTTGTTCGGACTCTATTGCCGGTGAGTAGCGGGGAGGAGGCCAAGGTAATCGACGTAGCTGGAGGAACTGGGGACATTTCATTCAGGATCGTTCGTCAGAGTAAGAATGTTAAGGTTACAGTATGTGACATCAACAGCAGCATGCTGGCTGTTGGAAAACAGCGCGCGGAAAAAATGGGGCTTTTGAAAAATCTAGATTTCGTGGAGGGTAATGCTGAAAAGTTGGACCAATTCCCAGATAATTCATTTGATGCTTACACCATTGCATTTGGCATTCGAAATGTCACTAATATTGACCAAGCACTTAAAGAAGCACACCGAGTGTTGAAGCCAGGTGGAAGGTTCATGTGCTTGGAGTTTTCTCATGTTGCTAATCCAGTTATCCAAACCATATATGACCAGTATTCCTTTAAAGTGATCCCTGCAATAGGGCAATTTGTCACAAACGACAGAGACTCGTATCAGTATTTGGTGGAATCCATTAAGAAGTTTCCGGAACAAAGAGAATTTGAGAGAATGATCCGTCAAGCAGGATTTTCAGCTGTTTCACATACCAACTATACACAAGGAGTAGTAGCTCTACATTCAGGCTTCAAATTATAATTATTTTTTTATTGCTCGATATCCCACCATAAGGACTCCCATTACTGTGACTGTTGCTGCAGCGCCTGCAGCTGCAGCTGCTCCAGTAGATGAATTCGTTGTTGCATCGTTCACGCGAAGTGTTGTTGAAGGAGCTGCGGTAGCCACAGGAGTATTAGAAGGAATGGTGGGTGCTTGAGTCGCTTCAGGACCGTCACCAACTGATGGTGCTGAAGTAGCGGTTCCACCCAGCACTTTCAGCTGTATTGGAACTGGATCACGGATATGGGAAAGAAGGGTAAGTTTTCCAGTGTACTCGGGATGAGATGCTGGAAGACCTACCATATAGTTGTACAAGTCTCCATCTTGTCGTTCTGTTGCATCTGTAGAACTTGCTCGATAACACTGCTCCAGGGTATCTGCTGTGCCACCACCACATCGAGAAACATCTGCAATATCACCAACACAGGAAGGAGATCGATTGGCACCAGTTTGTAAGCATCCTAAATGGGTGTTGGTCCCACTGAACATGCATTGTCTCTGAGGAATCGTGACACCGTTCTGATTGGCGATCACAATGCCGCTATCTTGCAATTTAAATTGAATATGTGCCTTGTTGGCTGCCTTTTGCGTTTGTGTTGCTCCTCCTTGAATTCGAAAGTTGTGACAATTCGTATATGAAGAATGTGGCATGTTTCGAACTCCAAATGAATCTCCGTTTCCAAATACTGAAAATTTGAGAGTATAGTCACCGTCTGCCAAATAGGTTGGTACATTGAACGAAGTAGAGCACAAAAGCTCTTGAAATTCAGTCCCATCTCCACCTAGACCAAATTTATCTCCATTTGGAGCTTTACATATGCTGTTATAGCAACTGGTAAATATGATATTTCGAGGATCATCGAAACGTGCCACCGCGTTTCCTCCTCGAATTGAAACTTGATCTAAAGAGAGAACGCTTAATTGAACGAATCCTCCATGGTGGTTGTTTCTACCCCAACTTATTGGCACATCTTGTCCCCGAGTGTATGTTGCACTTATCGCAACTGAATCACCGCATTCTTGGTCTATGTTTCCGTTGGTGTGGACAGATGCAGCTCGAGGAGCAGGATTAATCATGAAAGTATGGCCATCTGCAGCAATGATTGACAGTGCAAGAAACAAGATCAGCATTGCCATTATTTAAAATATGTCGCTGTTTTCGAAAAAAGAAAATCGTGGCGTACGTTCGCCATTTCGCGAAATAAAACTTGACACGTGACCGTTTCATATACTATTTAGCTATTATTGACACATCTTAATTTTAAAAGCCTAAAAACATGTTACGAAACCAGAGAGTTTTCCCTGTAATTGCTTGAGTCCTCATTTTTAAATGAATTCTGAACTTTGGTTTCTATTGATACAAGAATAATGTAAATTAATTTATAATATTCAAAGCAAAATACTGATTCTGCTAATAAAAAACCTTGGCTGCAACAGCAAAATTGGTCATGTGTCCTCTTATTATGCTTGATATCTTTATATCTCTATCTATGCAAGGCGTACAATTCTCGACAACTATAATAAATGGAACACGCCCATATACGTCAAGACTTTCAAACTTTTAATGCGTCATTTGTTAGTAGTCAGTTATGTCGCCGCAGTTGCTAATGCCCATACGTTTATGATTTCCCCTGCTCCTCGAGAAGCAGCAGTTCATACGAACGGAGATTTGAATTCAGAATGTGGAGCTTCTGGT
>Ga0105054_10008676_pt1 | contig 13394 bp, 2 predicted proteins | sample BON02_FD_78091 | JGI IMG/M metagenome (GOLD analysis project Ga0105054, IMG submission 78091) | Freshwater microbial communities from Lake Bonney liftoff mats and glacier meltwater in Antarctica - BON-02 (megahit assembly) | ecosystem: Environmental > Aquatic > Freshwater > Ice > Glacier...
GTCGAACGATGGTGCAAGGTGTATCCAGTGATACGATGTCGGCCCTGTCCCTACGAAGAGACGAGATCGAACGGGAACTGAAAACTCTAGATGGTGGTGCGGTAACTTTGAACGAAGCCATTCGACATTTACAAAACGAGTGTACATTGGTGCAATTGCGAATCGCGGTGGAAACGGTTTTAAAAATAGTGGACAATATTTTGAAAAATCCCAAGGACTCGCGTCTATGGCGAGTGAGAATCGCAAATGATTCATTTGTGGACAAAATTGGGAAATGGAAATACGGCAAGACATTGATGCAATCAGTTGGGTTTGAGTTAAAGGGCCGTGCAGGAGTTTATACATTATCAGGCACTGAATCTCCAGAAGGGCTAGCTTTCAAATTTCCTGAACTGAGGAAGGACACGGAAGATTTGTTGTGGAGGCGTAAAACGGATCTAGAAAGTGCATTGAGAACGTTAGAAGTAGCGATTGTCACCGGAAAAACTCATGCGTTACCAGGAATTCAAAAAGCAGTCCCAAAAATAGTGCAAAAAGAAAATACCCGAAAACATAACTCCAAGGAAGAGATTGTCCATGGGTATTCTGCTGTGGAGCAGATGCAAATCAGGATGATTACGAAAGCATTTAATAAGCTGGACAAGAATCAAGATGGATGGATTACAGCGCACGACTTGAAGCTCTCCTTTAGTGAAAATAATCAAGATAGTAGTGACAGAGCAATCACTGAATGGATCAAAGAAAGAGATGTCGATAACGACGGAGTTGTTTCGCTTCCCGAATTTATATCTTCGTTTGCTCATTTAATTCCACCAGTTGTATCATCAGTGGAACAACCGAAACACATTATTGTGAATGCAATAGGTGTGTCGGAAACTGCATCTGCTTTCGGCCTCTTGAAACTTTTAAATTCTGTTAGAACGGTTCAATCAGTTTGTGCTGCTGCGGAGACACTGACTAAAAAAGCAATGAAAGCTGTCAAGATGACAAAGAAGCAAAGTATTCTATCCAAGAAAGAAATCTCTCAGGCATTTGGTAGCGCGCTTGGTTGGCACGAGGTTCTATGCGCTCTGAGTTGGCGATACAATGAATCGGATGAGTCATTTTCATATAAGAGATCGTCTTACGTAGAGGACAGATTAAGAGAGCTGGAAGCGCATGTGAAGGGTCTATATTTCTTGGACGTAGCTGATGTAAGGGCAGCAGTAGGAGCTATGTCGAATCTTATAGGAAGCTCCCCCAGTACCAAAACCAATGGGCCTGGATCTTGGCTTGAAGCTATCACCACCGTAATCAAGTATCTTCGCAATATAGTCCAGTCGCCAAAAGAAATGAAGTTTAGAATTATCAACACGACCAACGCTAATTTTCGTAAACAAATCGGTCGATTGGAGCATGGAACGCATTTGCTCACCGCTGTTGATTTTCGTGAGAATGAAGATGCAACTCTTTCTCTTCATAGGGACAATTTCACTTTACTTGAAAGTCGAATCATTGAGCTGGAAGCAGGAATTGACATCTTGCAACAGAGGGCGAACACTGAGCGAAAAAAATCCACTAAGGCGCAAAATCAAAGCAAGGATCAAACCAACCATTTATTAAACAAGCCATCTGAGAACCCAAAGATTGTTGAGAATTCGCCACCTGCTGAAGTGTCGTTTGCACAACAACGAATAGAAAAACTCCGGATTCGTGAGTTGGAAGCACAGGTGGCCGTTTTAAAGAACTCGCTTCGAGAGGGAAACGAAATCCCAACGAAACCTAAACCCGCCGATGATATATCAGTGACTCTCACCACCTACAACTCATTCCAGAAAGCAGGCGCTGGATCCGGTGGCGCTCCTTCCATGCGAACCGACCACAAATCATCAAGGACGGTGGTTTCGTCCAGCATCGCATCTAAAGTTCACCGAGGTGCAAGTATTTTGCCATTGACTTCTCTAGTGGGATACAAGTACGGAGATATGGTGATGATAGGACACAGTGATAAAGAGAATAGGTTCGTGGTAGGATTCGTGAACGAAGGAATTGCTTTGGATCAACCAATCAGAATGGACCATGATGCAGGTGAACAAGTATTTGTTTCTAAAGCTTCTCCTGCAGAACTCCAAATGTTCAAGAAGCACGAAAAGGTTCAATTTGTGATGAACATTGTTGGATCCATGGTAGACACTGCCAGTAGGATGGGAAGCGTAAGACTTGAGACCTTATGTTTGCAAAACCAATTCCAAACTCGTCCATTGTCCAAACACGTTTTCTGCACTGCTCGAGTACTCGATCTTGATTTTCCACAATCAACCCAACTCGGTCTCGCCTCCATAGGGGAAAAACTGCTTGTTCACAATACTGACAGCCAAGTGATGATATTGGAAGAACGGTTCCATCCTTCTGAGCTTCGAGAGCTATTTGAACTGATCGACTGTGATGGTGACCGAAGAATCAGCAAGGAAGATATCCTTCGAGCCGGTGCTATTGAGCCTCGTGTAGCTGCGCTGCATCGCTGTGAGTCCAACTTTAGACAGACAGTTATGGACATGCAAGGAGATGATTTTCTTTCGTGGGCGCGATTTCTCGGTTTCTTTAATTCAGATGTCGCTATTTCGCTCGTGAAACACCGCGATCCAGCATGGTGGGAAGAAGTCAACACTTGGAGAGGCGCTTCATGTTTCACCCGCTTAGACAACGAAGACATCGAATATCTATCTACCTATTTTTGCCTGTTTTGCTCAGGGTCCAAAATGAAGGAGAGTGAATGGGAAGCCGCGTGTTTTTTTATGGACGGTCATCATCCCAGTCTCGTAATAAGCGGACCTTTGAACTTTCCCGACTTTTGTCGGTCGAGAGTTTTGATGGCCAAGAAATTGCATCACATGCAAAGTCTGGTGACTTTGTTGAAAGGAACTTCTGTTCTTGATACCTGCCGGTTGGAAATTAGAAGAGTGTTTGCTTCGGTGTCTGGCGGGGAGGAGTCTGCGCTGAGATTACCTCTCCTTAAAGGCCTCTTTCAAGATGGCGTCATTGCCTGTCTGCTTGGTATTCAGGTAGGTCGAGATTCACTCGAGCAGAGGTTTCAGCTCCTAGGAGAATCTACAATTCAACGTGACACTATAGATTGGTACGAGCTTGCTCGTTGTCTTTGGCCTAATGATTCCGTGGATACTTGCAGGTTGTTTGGTTCAAGCGAACTAGTTACTGTTGAAGTACCTCCTGCCGTTCAACTTCTGGTTGAACCTGAATTGAAACGGGTGTTTGTGTTGCGCCGGGATGGAGTCATTGATGTTTACGATGCTTCACTTTCGCAGCGAATATTTACTGCCGACCAAGTCACGTATGCTGTAACTGACCTTGCATATTTGAAACAGACCCGCAAACATATAATGTCACTCGATGATTCGATCCTGGTTCTCGATTTGACTCCGGCAAGTGGAAACGTTTATTTCTTGGATTCCCTGGCGCTAACCCTTCAACGGAAAACGCATCTTAAAGTGAGTCTCAGCGAAACTCAACAAGGCCTATACATTGCGAAGTGGGATATATTCGCATGCGCGGTAGCCCATGGAATGGTTGGCCTCTTTTGTGCTTTGTCGGGGACTTTGGTTGCCCAAGTATCTGCATGTGACAAGCCAGCAACATCCGCAGCCCCTCAAATACTCTACGACAAACTTTCAGGGTTTTTAGTGACAGCTCACAAGACAGCGTTAAAGTTCTGGGACTTAGGCGACCAGATCAATTGGCGCATGAAGGATGAAACAAACAGCCTCGGAAGAATTGCTGAAGGTCTCAGCGCTCTCACATCGCTCCGTCCTGCGATAGTACTATCATCTACGTCAGATAGAGTCACAGTTCGATATACCTCTGCAGGAGGGGGACTGGATTACGACATTGACGTTAGCAGAATCATTGAAGGGAAAGTAATGGCAGGAGAAGCGGTGATGGTAGGAAAAGATACTCGTTTGATGGTGACAGTGTCTAAGGTGTATTCTGGGGTATTGGATGTCGTTGTAAATAGTAATGGGGTTGGGCTCTCCCAAGTGCCAATGCCGGAACAACCAGTTCAAATTGGGGATGAAATCGAAATCAAAGCACCTGCGAATTACTTTGACGCGCATTGGATATTTGAGGCAATGGACCTTGACGGTGACGGAAGTATTTCCGTAGAAGAATTCGCATCCGTTCTCATTTCTAAATTCGCATTGGATCTACCGTCTGGCGATCTTCAAAGAGTGTTTAACTTTTTAGACAGCAATGAGGATGGCAGAATCTCTATTCGGGAGTTAACTGCAGCACTAGGTAGACTAAATACGCGTAGTCGTCGCGATGAAACTGTTAAACACTTGGCATGTCGGCATTTCACCAAACTTTCGCATCCAGTGCAGTCCATGGAGTACTTGGTATCTTGTGGACTGTTAGTAGTGGCGACAACCAACCAGAGAATATTGGTATTTGATCCTGTAGCGAAACCTCATAGACTTACCCACCCACGGTATCAGCTAGGCGAATCTGAGTGGACCATGTCGAATACTGGTTTCCAATCTGTATTGGAGATTAACTGTGGTATCGACATTTCCAATTTGTTCATAGGAGAATACAGTCTACCTCCATTATCTGAAGATCTGGGCATTATGTTAGATGCAGGACAATTGTCTAGTATTGCTGCTGCAGAGAAAATGAGTTCATTACGTGGATTTTGCTATGTGTTTAGCAACGGAGATACAATCGCGATTGAGTGTTCAGAATTCGATCCTCGTTTAGCTCTCGTAGGTGATCGCGCACTGTTTGGAAAACGGAGTTGCATGACCCACGTAGGAGGATGGCAAGCAGGAAACGACAACCTTCGAACTGTCTACAATAGAAGACATGAAATTAGAAGAGTTCTATATATGATTACATCCGAAGTACCCACTCTCGCTCAAGCGCTTGAAGTACTTATTAGCCGAAAAGTTTGTAATATGACTCTGGATTCTATGCGCAAGTGTCTTGTAGCCCCGCATATTCAAATATTTGGGTTCTACACCCAAGGTGACGGACCTTCAAAGACGTTATCCACTAGTGACTTTTCTCAAGCGTCGCTTCAGGAGGGGACCGTGACACGCAAGTTGGATGAAAGGGTGTTCGAAGTAGCTTTTGAAACCAACCTGTTGAAAGTATCAGCCGACATGCTGGAGGTTGTTGACTCGGAAGACCCAACTCTCATAGGCGTTGGTTCTCATGTGCGAATCCAAACCATGAGCAAAGCAAACCCGCTTCCTATTTCGAATTCTCTGCAGTTTTTATTTGTTCAATGTAAATGCAAAAATGGGCGACAAAGACTTTTGGCTTACCATGTAGGTCGCACTTCCGTGTCCGTTCCTGCATTTCACTACGACGATCCATTTGATCCAGCAGTGGAAGCAGCAGTAAATCAATCATTCACTCACAATCTAATTTGTCAGCTTCAAATATGGCGCACCTCCCTGAGTAGCATGCGTGAAGAAGACAACGCCATCAAACTAGAAGAAAAAAATATGGCGCGTGAAATAGCGTCCTTGCTGCAACTGCAGTCACTTCAGATCGAAAAACAAGATGATCTTGCTCACGCGAAAGCAGCCTTCAAGATATCGCTACGCTTACCATGTCGATGGGGGAGGCAGTTCCGGTCGATGGAAAAACACATCGAAAATCTATTTCACGAAGTAGCTATAACACACAATCGGGCAAAGATAGAGGACCTGCTAGATGCACTGGAAAGTAGAATGAAAGACGGAGACCTTTTAAGTTCCCATGGTCTAAAACTACTAAGCAGGAGTTCATTGCTGGCTAATTGGGATGAAGATGAAGTGTTTATTACTTTGAGGCAGTTCAAGGATCTCGCTGTTCGTACACATTTTTCTTGGATAGCCCCCGCAGAGCTGTTCGACATATTGCGCCAGATTCACTATACACCTGAAAAGGAGACGTGCTCGGAGGATATTGTGGACGAAGCTGGATTCCTTCGGGTTTTGAGCCACTTGGATCCATTGTGGTCGTTAAGGGACAAGCTGCATGAGATAGCCAATCTAAAATTCACCGCTCCTAAAGAAGGTGGTTTTGATAAGCTCGCTAGTCTGATTGAGAAGCATAAGTGGTCCGAACACTTGCTAGCGTCCAAAGTACAACTTAGCTCGCTGGCAAACGTTTTGATCGTGCGTGGAACTACTCTAGTCGCAGAAGCATTCAAACTGCAACAACATGATATTGCCGATGCGGTTGTCCCAGCACAAGAACTGATATCTAAGTGTAGGTTGAATGGCAGAAATATTGCCTTTCATATATCTTCTGCTCCTTGTCAGTTCCTAAGTTCTCATTCCCAGTTGGTTTACCGCGTGTACTCAAATATGCTTCGTGTGCATGTTATATCTGAGGAAAACCTTTCTCGATTGTGCAGCGATGATGAACCGTATGAGGTCAAGTTAGAGCGCGAGTTGCACTTATATTCAGTCTTGGAAAACGTTCAAGGGATTCCATCGCTAGTGGAGGCCTCCAAGCCCCGAGAGAGAATGCCTGGACGTTATTTCGCTCTCCAAGACCGACCAGGTTGGCTTCCTCTGGGAGACCTTTTCCTTAAGCACGGCTATCTCAGCAATCATATACCATTGTTGCGCCTTTGGGCTTGCCAGTTGGCCCAAATACTTTCTTCATTGCATGCCAATGGTGTCGCACTAAGAGGACCTTCCCCAAACCAAGTTCTTGTGTCGCCTTGTGGAATGTTTGTTGAGCTAGCTTCTCTGCAAACAGCCGTTTTAGTGGATAAGAGCATGTTCGAGAATGTTTCGGATTTTGAAGGACGCTACTACAACAACTCAAATGATATTACTTTGTTTGAGTACGATACGTGGTGCTTGGGATCTCTAATGCTTGAATCTTTGTCCGGCAATCGATTAATGGGAGCCAATATGTTCAGTTGCTTTGACAATAGCTCACAGGACTTTGGGCGCAAATTACCTTGTAGTAGTTTCCAACTGGGGTCTAAAGGGCAGTTTGTTTTGACAGTCGATGATAGTGTCGTAGCTGGCACGGGGAATTGCATCTCCAAAGGAACCTTCAGCTTGTTAATCGATTCGAAATCAACTTCTGATTTTGGCCAATTTTCCACAACAGAGCAAGTGAAGAATTTTGCGGGGGCGAAGAATATCCAGCTCTCAGAAACGGACTTGGATGAATTGAACCAAAGTAACGAATTGACACAAACAGCACATAAAATATTCTCAAGGACTCGTGATATGTCCTTATTGACGCTAGACTGCATCGCCTTGTGTCTACAAAATAAATTCTCCCCCACTGAGTTGACCTATCTTCCTTTCTTCCACACGACTGTCTACGACAGTGAACGAGCCCTTGAATGCGCTGAAGCATATATGGCTTCCCAACTGGGTCATATTCGTCTACAACAAGCCATTCATATACCCCTTGCTATCCTCCGTGCGCAGAGTACAGGAGGGACCTCTACCAAGTGGGTTGGTGGAAGTTGTGATCCTAGAATGTTGTTGAACGTGGTTGATTCATGTGTCACAGCTTGTTCTTCGTCGTCTGCTCCTGGATCTGTAATTGTTGCTCTTATGGATGTGACGGAACTGGTGCTTCGACTGGTTGGAAGTCCATTCGCAGAGGAAAGAGGTCGAGGTGTGGTTGCTGGAGCTGGATTTGTAGAAGGTAATGCAAGCGACACTCTAGGAATCAGGGTTTTGAAACGGGTGGTTGCCGCATTCAGAACGATTGCGAAGCAGCTGGTGCTCCCTGATTCACCTCTCACGCCGCATATAGGAAAACTGCTTCATGCTGCATTCTGCTTGTACATTGGCAGAATCGACATTGTCAATACCGAGGGGGAAGATGAGGGGGATACCAGTATCAGTTATTGGTCTGCTGAATTGCAGTCCACTGTGAGTCCGTTACTGGTGGATCTACTTACCGAAGAGGGTGGGGGTAACACTCGCTACAATGGTGTATCCGAATGTCTGTCACAGTGGACAGACCATTCATCCTTCTCACGATCCTCGGGGTATTGTTCTCGGATTCTTCAAGCCGGAAGGGCACTTACTCAATTGTATACTGCGAAAAGAGGATCTCGCACTAGGGTGGTGGCGTCTCGACAGCTCTTCACTCTCCTCGAAGCCAATGAAACATCGGTGCTTCAGCTATGCATCGACAATCGAGTGGCAGTAAAAGCCGCAGGTTTAGTTAGTGACCCTTATCTTCACGAAGATGCCATGGTGTGCGGCACTATGCTACTGCAGAATGTTCCTCACATAAGCAACGCATTTTCTCATCTATCAGGAAGCTCTCGCCTTAAAAAACGGCTGGCATTAGAGTTCGCCTCGGTCCATGTAGTTACAGCCTTGGTTCAATGGTTGTTGCAGGGATCTATTCCGGAGGAGACCAAGAGAGTTTCCATGGGGTTGCTTGCAGCACAAGTTAACTCCAGGATGACGGATTCGTGGCCTTGCACCGATATTTTCCCGGTGTTGCAGAATTTGGTTTGCAAGAAGGGAGATATAGACGCGGTGAATTTATGTGTTCGAATTCTTGCAAGTGGACATGCAGAACTTGTAAGTCAATTCTATAGTTTCAGCAACTTGGTCGAATCTTTGAGGGAGAACTTCGATGTGGAGTTTCCAGCGATGAATTTGTTGGATGAGGTTCAAATCGACGATATGGAAGATCTGTTTATAGAAATAAGAGATGTATCTACGGTAATTCGAATGGACGCCGTTCTCACCAAGGTGCTCTTCATTATCGAGTCGAATTTTCTATGGGAAGGCGATCCACAAATATCAGTATTTCTTTCTGAGATCTTGGAATACATCTGGAGTGAATGGTTCCTCAGTTCCTGGTCAAGTGTCATTGATGATGTTTCGTTAGAAGAATCAAGACTTCCGTTGCTATGGAAGATCTACTTGCTATCTTCGTCGGCTGTGAAAATAGTACCTGCTGCAGTACACATGGTTTTGACTAAATGTATTCAAATGCGTCCTGTGTATTTACTAGATTTCAGTGTTGACTTGCTGGAGTTATGGTCTGATATGATGCTTTATTTGGGTTTGAACAAGGTGCATGATATAGAACACACATTTCGAGTCTATTTAGAGACGGGAGCATCTCTGGTTCGTGAATGTGTCCGTTCGGAAAGGCATTCACGATTGCTTGGTTTCGTTCAGAAATTCCGTCTTGGGAGTAGAAATGTACTGTCTGCTCTGTTGGATAATGAAGGTTTATCTCATGACTTAATGCAATCGATCGTGGGGAATTATCTTCCTGACGAAACTTGGGTAGAAGAGTTCCAGCATTTTCCCTTGAGAGACAATGCGATTTCTTTCATTCGAATCATTTTCCGCAGTGGTAGTGATAAACACATTCGCGAGTTAATAGGACTTCTCAAGTCGCATGGAACTATTCGACGCGAGAGAGACAGGATATGGAAAAGTGAGCGTGAAATCGATGTGCGTTCTTCTGTGTCATTGTTACGTGAACTCGCTCGTACTCGTCATCCGCTTTTGCAACAGGACCTTATTTCTCAGGCGGAGATGCCAACTGCTCTGGTGTATGATGAATTGACGGTAGATGGCATGTGGCTGGAATGGCAAGCTGTTGTTTCTAGATCCCGAATGTTGGATGTGGTTCCGACTCAGCAACCACGTGCGCCTGAAATAAAACACGTTCTGCGAGTTGAAATCCCAAAGAAGAATACAAAGGTGGTTTACGAAGAACTTTCCTTGAATTCAACTGAGGTTATCGATCAATTAGGTGAAGCGATTCTAGAAGCAGATCAGCTATTCGACAAATATTCTAAGAAAATCCAACAGAGAGAGCCAGTGTGGACCGTTTCCGAAGTCAAGCGGTTTTTGAAAGAGAATAAACCGTTTCGAGTGCATTCAAAGGTTGCTAAAGCGATGCTTGCGGACTTACCAAAGATAGCCAAGGTAGATTTCTACCGTTTCTTTTTAAGAGTGCACAAGACGATACAGAAAGTTACGCCCAAGAAGCAAATGTTTGTGTCCCCTGAAGCTGCAGTTCTTTTTGACGAGTATAGCGAGGACGGGAGTACCATAAGCTTGCCTGGCTGCGCGGAAGCATTCGGAACTTTCGATCGAACCGTTTTGGTTTCTGAGGTGAAATCACTTGCAATGTCGCTTTCGTTTTTGTCAAATTCGAAATTCAATCTGGATCAGTTCCATCTTCTTTTGGAGCAATGGAAAAATACACAAGCTGAGTCGCCGGCAACTTGGTTTTCGAATAATGCTTCGGGCCTTAACTCAGTAAACGATAAGACCGCCATTGCCAAGTTTCTTGCAACAACCAGTCGAGCTCCCTCCGAAAGATTAATACAAGCTTGGTGCAAAAAACACGCTGCATCTGGTCGAGTGAACCTCACAAAAACAGAATTCATGAAACTATATGAATGGTCTGCCAACCTTGACCCAAAACAAGACTGTGAAGAATCTTCTAAACTCCCATCTGTCACGTTGGTGAGTACCAGATTCAGAACACATGCGTCTTCTCAGCAACAATCTTTGGACAGCATACCAGCGGAGTTGAAATCAAAAATTGGCGATGCAAAACTTGAAGCGTTGTGGCACGCATTCGCCAAGTATGATCTTAACAGTGACGGAAAGATATCCTTCCTTGAATTGCGCACTGCTTTCAATGAGATGGGGCGCGTGTCAGTGCCCGACGAGGAGTTATATTCGTGGATTCGTGAAAGAGACACGCGGAATTCAGGATGTGTGTTCTTCCGCGATTTCGTCACTTCCTACGTACACCAACTTCCAGATGAAAGAGAAAGTAGAGAAGAAACCGAAAGTGTACCTCCAAGTGCACCATTAATTTCAAGGGGTCTGGGTACGCTGCAGACTTTGTTTCAGCAATACGATCGTGATGGTGATGGATGGATCTCCCCTGATGATTTACGAGCTGCTTTTCCATCGATGTCAGACAACGAACTCCGAAACTGGATAGACGATAAGGATACGACTGGCACTGGGAAAGTGTCCGTTACCGATTTTTGTCTTGCTTATAGCGACACGTTAGATGTAGCATTGATCTCTAGAGTTCGGGCTGCTTTTGACAGATTAGATGTAGCAGCTGCTGGTGTCATCCCGGCAAGTAAGCTCGCCTCCTTATTCAACAGACTTGGATGGAGTGCCCCCAATATAAACAGAAGCATTCAAGATTGGGTTAAAAAGCATTCCATGGACCAAGTGGGGTTAGAAGATGTCTTGCAGGCATACCATCACATATTCGAATCAGGAATGTCTTCCAGCACCAAAACAACTGAGCGAAAGAAATAATACTAGTATTGTAGAACTTAAGAAGATACAGTAGAGATGGTTTGAATAAACTGGTGGAAAAGTACTTATTTAAAAAGAAGCTTAATTAAACCTACTTTAATTAAATTAGAATTTTTATATCTGTCATTAGTGGAAAACCGATCTGAAAATTCGGATTGATTTCGAAATAGGTGCAATTTCGATTTCAAATTTTTTCTAAGACAGCAAGGCGAAATCGATTCTGACACTAACGCAAAATAGGGGACTGTACATTACATCCGAATTTTCCGTATCGGTACTGACTGTGGAGCCCTGAAAATGCATAGTAGTAGAATCGGTATTGAATGCGGACTGTGAAAATGAGCATTCGGAGGTTCATGATGTACGTACCATTCGGAAACAACTGGAGGAATGCTTCTTTTACTAATAAATCGCGCAAAAAGATCTCCGTCGTGGAAGGCAGCTCTTCTCCCACAGCTTTTACTCACTGAATATCAACACTTTTTGGAATTTCAATACATAAGTTCGACGAATAAAGCACTTGACTTTCGGATTGATTGAAAAACATACCGAGGATATGGAACGGAAGCGATGTGTATGTTGGGACAGACACACATAGCAAGTTACTTTGAAATTCGCTTGTATACCTCATTCAAATACTTGACTTTATTTTCAAAAAAGACAAATGTGGTACTTAAAAGCAAAAATTATGAAGAAGATTAAATAAAAATAAAAAGTAATGATTTTTTTGAGCAAACGAAAAACGTAAAAGAATTTGAACCGACAATTTTGTACTTTTTTTTATTTTTTTTTTCTAATTTCGAGATTCGTTTCTACGTATTTTCCCTTGATACCACTTGTCAAATTCGCCTAGGATTTTGTCAACATAAGCATGGGTGAAGCGATCAACGCATGCCTTGTCAAATCGCATACAGAAAGAGTCCCATATATCCTTTGACCTCAAACTGCGGTCCACAGATGGATCGATAAACCGTAGTCTAAACAAGTCAGCCCTCATCTTAGCTTCGAGAGAAAGATGGACATTCCTGGTTGATTCAGGCACCTTGAAATCACTGCCAGCCAAAATAAGGGATTCTGAAGGCGCTAACGGAACCGATAGATTCATGTGAGGAGCGAGGGTAGCGTTGATTAAAAGGCCTGGGAAATTCCCTCGTACTACAGCAATAGAAGCTCCCATCAGATGCCGGATTTGATTGAAAAGAAACGAATCTCCTGTTATAGATACTTCTACCGCCGATACACTGTGAGAGTAGAGGAAAAACGGATCTGAACAACCAACAGAAAATATTTGACGGAAGTGCTGATCTCGAAGCGCGGTGTCGTGTTTTTCTAGTGTAGTGAAGTTGTGGAAAGGGTGCCTGCCTTTCAGCCTTTCAATCACGCGCTTAAATCGGTCAAGCTTCTCGATCAAAACATCTTCGGTGGTAGGTCCTCTGTGCAGAATATCCAGTGGGAAAAGGTACCGGTAAGTACGTTGCGAACAAAACTTCCGCGCATTAAACCTTTTAGACACTCGCATCACGGAATAGACGGTTATATCTTCAGGGAGGAATTTGTTAATTTCATCCGCCAGTTCAAATCTTGTGGAGTCGTCCCCTTCGAATATCGATGAGGAATGTACAAATTAGATGCGACAGTGTTGACCAGCGCATGCACTCCTTTGTCTGTTCTACTAGATCTAAGTCAAATTGTAAAAATAAAACCATTACTATGAACTTGCGAACTTACCTGCTCGATTCCAAGAATTTTGGATCACCCATTTCCTTGGATGAGATTCCGCCACTTTCCACAAGGCCTTTCAGCAGTACCCCTTCTACGGTTCCTGATTCAGACGGATTAAATACTGATCCCTTATATTTATCTCCACGATATCCAAACTGAATAGCACATTTATATTTACTAGGTACTCCGAATCCATGAAGACCATTGCACACCAATCCTTTGAGTACCATTTCAAAACCATTCAGAAAAATGAGAGGAACATCAATGTATAAAGTATTTTTAAATACTTTAGTAGCTACTTCATGGAACGCGTTTGCAGGGGACATAGCTGTCAAGTCGAGGGATGCAATTAAATTACATCAGGAGAAA
>Ga0105054_10008685_pt1 | contig 13381 bp, 12 predicted proteins | sample BON02_FD_78091 | JGI IMG/M metagenome (GOLD analysis project Ga0105054, IMG submission 78091) | Freshwater microbial communities from Lake Bonney liftoff mats and glacier meltwater in Antarctica - BON-02 (megahit assembly) | ecosystem: Environmental > Aquatic > Freshwater > Ice > Glacier...
TATATATATATATATATATATGTATATATATATATATAGATAAGTGTGTATATGTATATATATACATATATATATATATATATATATATGTGTGTGTGTGTCTGTCTATACATGTATATATATACACATATATATATATATGAATATACATATATATATAAATATAAACACACATAATATTTACAAAGAACAATCTTAATACCTGTGGGGGAGACACGATTTATATCTGCACAATATAAACGATACTAATGGGGAGCCGTGGGCTGCGCCTGAAACGAAAAGAAACTGTAGAGGGGCGAGTTTGTACGGGCGCCTCTTCCTAATGTGTTAGGCTGTGTTCTGAGAACGATAGTGTAAAAAAAAAAAAGGAACATTGGAGGGGCGAGTTTGTATAAAATATTGCAGGTCAACACCACAAACATACATACATTAGTATGGCTTTGAGGACGACCGAGTTGCGGCGCTGCGCCTGAAAATAAAAGGAACTGCAGAGGGGCGAGTTTGTATAAAAGATCGCAGGTCAACACCACAAACATACACACGTTAATATGGCTTTGAGCACGACTGAGTGGCGGCGCTGCGCTTGGAACAGCGGAGATAGATGGGGCGCATTTCGTGTATAATGTATCGTTCGGTATCTTCAAGGGTTGGTGGACGGACCGGTTTGCTGCGCCTAGAAGAAAATGAGGGCATTTAGAGGGGCGGGTTCGTTGAAAATGTATCTTTAATTCTGGTTAGTTAAGGGTTCAAGGATGGGCGGGTGACGATCCAGGTATAAGCCAATATAACTAAACGTAAATACATATACTCACATGTATGCATGTCTAACGCCCATACTCTCGGATCAGCTCCCTGTGCATATCTGCTCGTGTGCTCGTTATATATAAACCTTCTGTGAATAAGAGACATGGTTGGGCGGGGCAGCGGCGTCCTCACCTGAGCCTGCTGCCTGAGCTGCTCGAGAAACGGCGGCGCGCTAATCATTGGCGTGAGCGCCCCGTCCGCAGTCGGGCTGCCTGCCGTTTTGTATGGCGTCGCGCACGGCGTGGTGGTGGAGTAGGCGATCGGGATCGAGTGGACGGCGCAGGCAGGGCGGAAGTGCGAGGGCGGGCGGCGCATGGGCTTGGTGGGCAAGACCATTGCCACAGGGTAGGACCCGGAGATGGGTTTGCCGAACATGCGCTGGGGGGCGGCTACATTTGTAACTTGGGGGCCGAGACTAGGGCTGGCCAGGAGACTAGGGCTGGCCACTGGGCTGGGGGAGCCAACGTATTTGAGCGGCGACGCGGTGCGGATGATGGGCGGCCGGGGCGGGAAGGGCGAGTGGCGGGCTGTGATGGGCGAGGAGTGGGCGCTGGCAGGAGTGGGCGATGAGCACAGCGTGCGCGCGGCAACCTCGTCGAGTAGGAGAACGGGCGGGTTGGGCAGCATCACGCGCGGGTTTGGTTGGGCATCGTCCTGAACGTAGTGGATTACGCAGAGGTTTGGAAGCGGCGAGCGCTGGCTTGGAGGCAGCGCCGAGTCATAGGCGGAGTCAACCAGAAAAATCTCATGGCGCTTAAGGCCGCCGGGCACCGGCTCCTCCGCCTCGAGGTCGCCTGCAGGGTCACACTTGCGGCGCGAGAGGTAGTCGACGACGAGTTTGCGCTGCTGCTGGTCGCCGACGATGGGGCGGACGGCCGGGTGCGTGGAGGAGGACATGTTCCAGCCGCCGTAGACGCCGTCCTCGAGCCGGCCGCGGACTTGTTCCTTGCGCGACTCGCGGCCGGCCCACCAGGTGCGGCGCAGGAGGAAGATGGAGCCCGGACGCGGGCGGATGTTGGCAAAGATGCGGCCTGCGCGGGCAGGAGCGGCGTCAGTGCGCAGCGTGCGCGACGGCCCGAGGCGGAGACGGCTCTGTATACCTGAATCCTCAGACATCGTGGCAACTGGCACACGGCATTCGCCTTCAGGGTCAACCGACAACAAGATTTGGGCATAGACGGCGACGGGAAGCGCGTTGGGCCAGGTCAATCCGATGCGTGAGTTCATGGTGGCCTGGCAGGACAGTCGCGGGGTAGGTCAACCCGACAACACGATTTGGGCATAGACGGCGACGGGCGGCGCGTTGGGCCAGGTCAATCCGATGCGCGGTTGCGAGCTGTTGCGGCGACGCATCGGCGATCCGCTGGCGCCCACCTTCCACGTTTTGAAGGATCTCGGTGACAAGTGTGGGCCGAACACTGGTCACCGAGAGACTTAGAGACTTGACACGCTTTTTTTTTTGATTGGGCAAAAACAAAGCTCGATTTTTTTATAATCTTAGTGCGGTACGGTAACTCGACTTCGGCGGGGAGGAGTTTCGGGAGATAAACTGCGTCATCAACACACACAAACACCACACACACACGCACGCACCTAACACGACAGGAAGCCTAACACAGCGCGCACCCGGATCTCCAGGATGGCCTGGTTACTTGGGTACAGCGATACAGCACTAGAACTATATTTCACGACTACGCTACGCGCACGATCGATAGAAATAGTACAGCCACCGATGAGGATGACCACCAAAATGCAGCTGCAGTGCGAATTCCTCTTCGTAATAAGTATTTACGTATCATACATGTGCGTAGTTTGTCTCTCCCCCCTTACTCCCTCTCCCCAAAAAGTCTGTGAATAAAAATATTGGTGTGAACATTCATTCGTTGTCTGCGCCTGGAAATGCAGGAGCCGGAGTTCCAACTGCTTCAAGTGCCCGGCTGCCCGACTGCGTACCGCGTCCCTGTTCTAGCCGACGCACCGCGGGGCGGCGCGAGAAGACGCGGTGGCCAGAGACGTGGCGGCGAGCACTCTGGCGCCGATGGGCTCCGCACGACAAGCGCAGCCTTTGTTCCAGGTGCCGCAGCGGTCGGCGACGCTGGATATCAAGACGAGCCACCCTGCTCCGCCGGCGGCTCGCTCTCGGCAGTCGCCGCGCGGCTGCGCGGCAACGCCGCCGCTCCACCGCGCATCGCGGTCGGCCGGCTGATGTTCCGCGAAGGGGCCGAGGAACCGGAGCCAACGGTTCGGGCGCTGCCGGGAGTGGTGGACGTGGTGGTCGATCGCACCTCCGCCCTTGGCAACCCGTTCCCGATGGGTGCGCCCGCAGCGGATGTACACGGCCGCGCGCACACAGCTGCGACCACCCTCCCGCCATTCCCCCCGATATCACCACCAGCCCAAGGCCCGCCACCACACCCCTTGTGTTGTGCTAGTGTATTTTGTTACGGTGTGAGCCGCTACGGGCCACGTCTGCAGTATCCCGGTTTGTGTGTGTGTGCGCGCGGGCGCGCGCGCACGCGTGCGTGTGTGCGTGCGTGTGTGTGTGTGTGTGTGTGTGTGTGTCGTAGGGGGTAAACTTACCCCCCCCCCCGGTATCACCACCAGGCCATGGCGGTAAGGACGAGGAGCGGCGCGAGGACGCGGTGCTTGCTTTTGCGGACCTGCTCGGCAAGGGAGCCTCCGCCGACCTCGACGCCATCGCGAGATCTCACGGGCTGGAGGTACGGGGCGACCCGCCATTCACAGAAACAAAGAAACAAAGCCCTAACACTGGCCCACGCGCAAACAATACACTACACAAGTGACAAGGCTACCCCATAGGGGAGCCTGCTAACCAGAGTGCATGCGAAGCGCGCCCTTAGGCACGCCACGCACTGCTAGCCGCATACGCGTCTCCGGTTTTCGAAGACGTGCAGGACCTCCCATTCGAACGCACTGCAGGACCTCCCATTCGAACGCACCGTCGCCGCGCCACCTTCGATCGGTGTTAAGTGTTTGTGGGGGGTGTTCGTTTGGGGGTTTGGGGTGTTGTTCTTGTCGTGTGTGTGTGTGTGTCAGTGTCGGGGCTGTTGTACTCTGTCGGTGTGTGTGTGTGTGACCTGTGGATCTTTTTACACACCTCCCATTCGAATGCACCGCCGCCGCGCCACCTTCGATCGTTGTTAAGTGAGGGGGGTGGTTCTTCGTATGGTCGTTTGTGGTGTTGTTCGTGTGTATGCCCTGTTGATCTTCTTAAAGGAACGTCTGCGGGGTGCTTCTTCGTGTGGTCGTTTGTGGTGGTGTTCTTGTCGTGTGTTTGTGTATGTGACCTGTTTCTCTTTGACACACCTCCAATGCACAGGAACGGCTTATATATCACCACAACACGAGCACACACGCACTGGGAGCTGATCCGAGAGCGGCATTGGGAGCCGTATAGGGGCTCACCATTTACACCTGCCCATTCACACCTGTCTATTCACACCGTTTACTTCACAGGTGGACGATCCATTCTGCGGCGTCATGTTTGCATCACTCATTCACACCTGGCATTCACGCCGTTCCATGCACAGGTAGACGAGCGGTTCCCACGAGTTTGTCTATTTATGGAATGTGTTGACTCGAGGTCTTTCATACACCATATAGTATATATATATATATATATATATCTGTATATATATAGAGATATATATATATATATATATATACACATATATATATATATACGTATATGTATATATATATATATATGTATGTATATATATATATATGTATATATGCATATGCATATATATAACATATGTATGTATGCTATGCTATGCTATGCTATATATGCTGTACTTTTATATTATATATATAAGATGAGATGATACGATTCTCGTGTACAGGTAGACGATCGGTTGCGCGGCGCTATATATATACATATATATATATATGTATATACATATATATACAACATATTTATTTCTTCATGCTATGCTATGCTGTGTATGCTATGGCTTATTTGCTGTACTCTCTACATATATGAGATGATACGGTTCTCATCCACAGGTGGACGAGCGGTTCCGCCGCGCTATATATATACATAAATATATGTATGTATACACATATATATAACATGTTTATTTATTCATGCTATGCTATGCTGTGCATGCTGTGTTTTATATGCTGTACTTTATATATGATATCCTATGATACGGTTCTCATTCACCTTCGTGCGTTTTTACGTGTTTATGGGAGGTGTTCGTTTAGGGGTTTGGGGTGTTGTTCTTGTCGTGTGTGTGTGTCGGTGTCGTGTGTGTTGTTCTCTGTCGGTGTGTGTGTGTGTGACCTGTTGATCTTATTCACAGGTGGACGATCGGTTCCGTGGCGCTATATATATATACATATATGTATATATATATGTATATACATATATTTATAACATGTTTATTTATTCATGCTATGCTATGCTATATATTGCATGCCTTATATGCTGTCCTCTACATATATGTATGATATGATTGTTGTTCACAGGTGGACGATCGGTTCCGTGGCGCTATATATATTCACATAAATATATATATATATGTAATATATACATATATATAACATGATATGCTTTATATCCTGTACTGTATATGATATATATGAGATGAGATGATACGATTTTTATTCACAGGTGGATGAGCGTTTCCGCGGCGCCGAGGCAGAGGAGGAGCGCAATGAGTTGCTGGACGAACTTACACTTAAACTCGAATATATACAACATATGTATTTATTCATGCTATGCTATGCTATATATGCTATGCTATATATGATATACTGTATATATGATATATATGATATGAGATGATACGGTTCTCATTCACAGGTGGACGAGCGGCTATAATATATATGCTATGCTTGATATGCTATACTTTATATGATATATATGAGATGAGATGATACGATACGATTCTCATTCACAGGTGGTATACATATGATATTATATGATTTGTATGCACAGGTGGACGATCGGTTCCGCGGCGCCGAGGCAGAGGAGGAGCGTAAGGAGCTACTAGACGAACTTACACTTAAACTCGAACAGGGGGCGTCGATCCGCCTCCTCTGCTGGTGCTGCCCACGACGGTACGATGCTATGCTACAATTATATTCTTGCAGTTTTGTTTTCAAAAGAAAGCCTGCAAGCCCTGACGACCTCTAATGTGACGCAAATCCAGGGTGTTAGTAATACTCCTAAAAGAGCCTAACCGCTATATGCGAGATACCCCCCTCTGAAATCGTACTCTTTACATCGAACGGGGAGTGTCGCTCCGCCTCCTCTGCTGGTGCGGCACACGACGGTACAATGCTAGGATACAATTATATTAGTAATACGCCTGAAAGACCCTAAACCCTAACACTATATGCGAAAGACCTCCTCCGAAATAGTGCACTTAAATTCGAGCAGTGGGCGTCGCTCCGCCTCCTCTGCTGGTGCTGCCCACGGCGGTACGATGCTATACTACCTTTGTACTTTGAATACTCCCAAAAGACCCTAACCGCTGTATTTGTACTTTTAATACGTCTAAAATACCGCAACCATTATATGCGAGAGACCTCCACCCCGCCTATTATACTTAAACTCGAGCAGTGGGCGTCGCTCCGCCTCCTCTGCTGGTGCTGCCCACGGCGGTACGATGCTATTCTACCTTTGTACTTTGAATACTCCCAAAAGACCCTAACCGCTGTATTTGTACTTTTAATACGCCTAAAATACCCCAACCATTATATGCGAGAGACCTCCACCCCGCCATTTTACACTTTAACTCGAGCAGGGGGACGTCGCTCCGCTACTTCTGCTGGTGTTGCCCACGCCGGTACGATGCTAGGATACAATTATATTATCAATACGTCTGCGTTAGAACGCAGGAAACGGCCTCTAGTTCCGACACCCGTTTTAGACGCAAACTGAGTGGGACGACCGACATCGTCTTCTGGGAACGCAGAGACCGCAGATGTTGTGTGTGGCAGCATAGGTCTGGTTCTGTCTATCTACAGAGTTTGGGGCCTGAAAGACTCTAACCACTATATGCGAGAGACCTCCACCCCTCAATGTTACACTTAAATTCGAACAGGGAGCGTCGATCCGCCTCCTCTGCTGGTGCTTCCCTCGACGGTACGATGCTAGGATGCAATTATATTATTTTAATAATATAAGTGTATCGGGGTTAACCCCAATACGCCTAAAATACCCTAACCACTCTATGCGAAAGACACCCACCCCGCAATGTTACTTTGAAACTCGATCGTCGATCCGCCTCTTCTGCTGGTGCTGCCATCAACGGTGCGATACTATAAATACTGTTGTGCTATTTTTGATACGCTTAAAGGTAGACTATAAATACCATTCTACTACTTTTGATACGCTTAAAGGTGCCCTGTGCGCCCAAGTGATTCGGCTCTCGAGTCCCTATAATCAAAAAGACGAAACTCTTAGTCGAAACTCGCTCATCTACATGAACAAAGCGAATTTCGGGGTTAGCCCGGGGGGCTAACCCTAATCCGATTCGTCACAGGTGCCACGGCGTCGGATCCAGAATTGGACCAGAAGGGGGCTTCGGATTATCACCGGGTAAACTCTCAACTCTTTAAGAAAAACTGTATCTTACCCCCTTCCCAAAGGTAGCCCAGCGTGGTAATTACCTTTGGGAAATCATATCTGGAATACCGCTTGTATGCGCGCTGCGAAAGCGAGCACAACTGCCAATGAAGGGTCAACTTGTACTACCGTCAGAATAGAAACTCCGTGGCTCGTTTACTTACTATTCTGATCTAAACTGGTTAATAAAAGAAGCGACACCGACTTAGGCAACACGACGAGCGCGCCGCGCGGTGGAGAGAGAGCGACTGTGTGCTAGACCGTCACGGCCGTAGGGGTTGGAGACAGGAAGGAAGGATGTTCGGACCCGATGCGGGTCAACCCGAGGCAAGCGGCGGCGGCTACGGCAGCGACTCGGGTTAACCCCTACCCCTAGGTGTTGTATCGCACACAGCACACCGTGTCCACGCCCTTTTTTCTGTTTCCGTGAAGATGCTAGGAGGTGTCTGATTGTAATTTCCTTGCAGGTGCCACGGCGAAGTCATTGCGTACGCGCTGCGAAAGTGAGCACAACTGCCAATGGAGTTTCAACTTGTACCACCGTCAAAGTAGAAACTACGTGGCGTGTTTACTTTTTCTTTTTGTATCACAGGTGGTCGTTTGTAGTGTTGTTCTTGTCGTGTGTTTGTGTGTGGCCTAAGGCGGCCACTAGGGTCGCGGCGTCGACCCCCCAAGCATCTAGATATATTCCAGGAAGCTCCCCTTAAGCTCCCAAAGCCACTTTCGGATCAGTTCCCTGTGCGTGTGTGCTCGTGTCCCCTTTGTATTATAAACCGTCTGTGACCTGTTTCTCTTCACACAGATGCCACGGCGAGGTCATCGCCGATGCGCTGCGCAAGCGAGCACAACTGCCCATGAATGGTCCACTTAAACTACCATCAAAGTAGAAACTCCGAGGTTTGTTTACTTACTATTCTTATCTAAACTGGTTCATAAACGAAGCGACACCGACTTAGGCAACACGACGAGCGCGCCGCGCGGTGGAGAGAGAGAGAGCGACTGTGTGTGTATTTCATCACAGGGGCCACGGCGAGGTCATGGATGACGCGCTGCGACAGCGAGCACAACTGTCCATGGAGGGTCCACTTGTACTTCCGTCAACGTAGAAACTCCATGCAGGGATTCCCGCCGTGCAGACCTCTAGCTGTCACCCCGTCACGGCGGTGCGGGACCACTCCTTTGGGGGCGAGAGCTTGCTCTCTTGCCCCCTTCCTCGCCCCTCCTTTTCTTTGCTTTTTGTCCTTATACGGTTGCAGTGTTCCGCTGCAGTCCCTTGGTGTGTTTCTCTCCTTTTTCTTTTGTGACTCTCATATCATGCAACTCACACCACAAAAGCTGAGCGCAGAGCCGAGAAACACTTATATTTATCTTTATCTGGCACGCACCGTCGTCGCGCCACTTTCGAGCGTTGTTCAGCGTTTGTGGGAGGTGTTCGTTTGGGGGTTCGGGGCGTTGTTCTTGTCGTGTGTGTGTGTGTGTGTCGGGGGTGTTGTTCTCTGTCGGTGTGTGTGTGTGTGTGTGTGTGACCTGTTTCTCTTCACACAGGTGCCACGGCGAGTTTGTTGCGGGAGGGAAGCGGCGGCGGCTACAGCAGCGGCTCGGGTCAACCCCTACCCTAGATGTTGTATCGCACACAGCGCACCGTGTCCGCACCCTTTCTTCTGTTTCCGTGAAGATGCTAGGAGGTGTCTGAGTTTAATTTACCTTATAGGTGCCACGGCGAGGTCATTGCGGACGCGCTGCGAAAGCGAGCACAGCTGCCAATGGAGGCAAGCGGCGGCAACGGCTACGGCGGAAACGGAAACGGCGGCGGCTACGGTGGAGGCGGCGGCGGCTACGCGCGCGGAGGCGGCGGCGGAGGCTACGGCTACGGTGGGAGAGGTGGCGGAGGCGGCAGCGGAGGAGGAGGTGGAGGTGGAAGCGGCGGCGGATACGGCGGTGGTCGGGGCGGCGGCGGTCGTGGCCTGGGCTATGGAGGCGGTCGGGGCGGTGGTGTGGGCAGCGACGGAAGGGTTAACCGCGTTTTTGTTTCGGTCGGCGGTGGCGGCGTCGGAGGCGGTCGGGGTGGCGGCGGCGGCGGTGGGAGCGGTGGCGGCGGTGGAAGCGGTGGCGGCGGCGGTGGCGGCGGCGGTGGCTATAGTGGTGGAAGCGGAGGTGGAGGCTATAGTGGCGGTGGCCGCGGCGGAAACGGTAGCGGCGGCGGAGGCGGTGGAGGGAATGTTGGCGGCGGCGGTGGCGGTGGCGGCGGAGGCAAAGGAGGCGGGGGTAAAGGAGGCGGCGGCGAAGGCGGTGGCGGTAAAGGAGGCGAGGCCGGTGGCGGGGGGGTAGGCAAAGGAGGCGGGGGCAAGGGAGGCGGCGGCGAAGGCGGCGGCGGTGACGGAGGCGGCGGCGGAGGCGGTGGCGGCGGGGGGGGCTCCCGGCAAGGGAGGGAAAGGGGTGCCGCGAGGAAAGCCGCGCGCTAGAAGCGGTCGCGCGGGGCGGCAGAGATTAGGAAGCCGTCGAATCTAGAATAGGGCTGAAGAAGGGTTTCGAGGAAACGCGGGTAAACTCCTCACTCTTAAGTAAAACTTGCTGTTACCCCGAAGGGGGAGGTAGGCCAGCGCGGAAATAATCCCGGATTACCCCGGAGATAAATTATGTGAAACCCCCTCGGTAGATTCGACGGTCGGGCCCTAACCTGGAACCTGGGACGATGCATGGCTACGTAACTAAAGGCCCGCAAAACGGCTTGAACATCGGTAGGAAGGTTGGTCCCTGCCCTGAAGCTGAAGACGGTGGGTGTGAGGTAGTGGTCGTGCCTTTTCTCAAGCCGTGCATGCCGCAAACACATACCGTCCCAGGTTTCAGGCTAGGGCCCGACCTTCCTAGGGCATTTTCAGATTTTCAGAGTAGAAGGCGGCTATAGGAGGCAGAGGACAAAAGGTCTGCGGCCAGTGAGTGTGCGCCTTTACTGGGAGTCGCTGTTTTATAGAGGATAAATGTGTCTGTGTCTGTGTGGGTCCCCTGTGGGGCCCTCCCCTCCGGTGGTTGGCTTCCTTCGGGTGCCCCCTCCGGTTCTGACCGACTCATTACGAGCGCCGCGTAGCTCTTCATTCCACGCTTCGGCCAGCCCTGCGGGCCCACCCTCGCCATGGTACCTCCGTCGGTTCACGCGGCGGGGGGCGGACTGCGCGCCCCCTCGACCGCACTCCTCGCCTCGCCAAAATGGTCACTATCACTATGCCGGTTGTTCTCTACGCGCTTAGGGAACAACTGGTAGTGGTAGTGCCCTATTGTGCTATACATAGCTTTCTTCGTGGCTTCACCTCGCATCCCCATAACTGTCACGCGCCAACTCAACCGGCCGGCGCCGGTGTGAGTGTGAGACGAGCTGTGAACGAGCCAGGGTGTGTCTATCTGTATGTATATATGTATATGTGTGTGTGTGTGTATGTATATATATATATATATATACATATATATATATATATATATATATATATATACATGTATATATATATATGTATATATACATACATATATATATATATATATATATATATATATATATCGTGTGTGTGTATAGCATATAGTACATGCATGTATATAAACTTATTTCACCACCCTGACGCCAGGTGGGTACTATGTACCGTCTGCGAGCATATAGACGCCATGGTTTACAGATATGCACCAGAGAGGTGCCCCGCGCCGGTTGACCTGGTAATTACATTTACATGGATTCGAGTGGAGCGCGCTTTATTAGTGTGCGTGTGGAGACTGTGGTGTGGGTGTGGGTGTGGGGTACGCCCCAGAGCACAGTGAGTATCGAATAGGTAGGTCCGACCTCTGCACTCTTGCACGCACTCTTCAACTCAAGAGTAGGCAGGGTATGGGGCAGGGCTTTGGAATTCATACTAATCACACCCACATGCAGAGAAGCAGAGAACGGCTCAGACACGGGCGTAGTAGCACATCTTATTCTTGAGCTCTCCACAGACTTATGTGTGTGCGACCCACATAATTCCATATCGACCAAGCATAGTGCACATAGGCTATTGCTATTAGCTGATACGAACACCATGTCCCTAGCATATTAGCATAGGCTACGCATAGGAAAACAGCATATGCATATGCGAACAAATAGTTAATATGTAGTGAGTAGTGCAGTAGTGGTCGTAGTGGCAGTGGGGGGGGCAAGAGGATGAGAGGATGTTAGCTCGGCGTTTTCAGTGTCAGCGTCAGCGGGGAGTCGCGACCCCCAAACCCCCCAAAATGGGCTCAATCAACTTCAATATCAATCCCGATCAAAAACAAAGATCCTCATCCTCAATCAAATCAATCAATCACAAAATAATCTTTAACGAGCCACACACGAGCACGAGAGAATAAGCTGTGATGTGTGGGCGCCACCACACACCGGGGCGGCAAAACCCGCGTCGCGAAGCGACGACGCAGGCTTTGGCTTGGGGCCCAACTTGGGGGGCTAAGAGCGAGTCGCGCAAGCGTCAGCCTTCCTGAATAACTTGAATCAAACACACACAGAGCCACACGACACAGGGGCATATAAGGATAATAAGGAGAAGCCGATCCCCCCATGATGCAGGGCAGGTTTTGCGTTGCCCGCGCTGCCCCCTGTGGTGGTGGTGCTGGGAGATGTGTGATGTGCGGCTTCTCCCTCGTTTGTGCCCGCCGCCCCGCGTGTGGCTTTTTATTGTGAAAACCTTTGATTGATTGATTGACACGAACGAGCCGCGCTGCTACTGCTACGCGGCCAGCGCGCGCGCCCTCTCCGCGGGTTAACACGGCCCTAAACACTGGCGCACGCGCAAAACTACATTATGTACTACATACTATAGATTCATACTGTACAAGTACAGCCAGTAACTAAAACTAGAACTAGACCATCCCAGTGGGGAGCCTGCAAGGCAGAGCAGTGCCCTTCACAAGAGACTAGAGCCGCACTACTACGGCTACGGCCAGCGCGCGCGCCCTCTCCCTCTCCGCGAGTTAACACAGTCCTAACACTGCGGCGCACACGCAATTTATAACTCTACAAGTAACTAGGCCACCCTATTGGGAAGCCTGCTAGACAGAGTGCTAACTAGGCCATTCCGTTGGGGAGCCCTAGGCAGAATTCCGTTTATACTTTATACGTTATACGAGCCGCGCTACGGCCAGCGTGCGTGCCCTCTCAGCGAGCGCAGCTACGTTGGGCGCTTCTCCTAGCACTAACACTGGCGCACGCACAAACAACACTCTACAAATAACTATAGTCCACCCCCCAATGGGAGCCTGCTAGCCAGAATGCCGTTTACACGAGCCGCGCTATGGCCAGCGCGCGCGCCCTCTCTGCGAGCGCGGTCGAGTCGGGCGCTTCTGGGTTAACCCGCAAATAATACTCTACAAGTACTAGGCCACCCAATGAAGAGCCTGCTAGGAAGAATGCCGTTCAAGATGATATGCTTCCCCCCCCACAGGGTACCCCCCCCCCCAACACAGCAGCCGACACGGCCCACAGCGCACATAGCACACAGCCAGCACTGCGGCCACACCGCGCTACCCCGAGGGTAGAAGACACACACGTTTACACGAGCCGCGCTACGGCCAGCACGCGCGCCCTCTCCGCGAGCGCGGTCGAGTTGGGCGCCTCTCCCAGCGCGAGGTCGAGCAGTTCGGCCAGCGCCTCGCGCAATCTCGCCAGCTGCGCACGCTCTTCGCTTCGCCCAGCGCGCAGATGTTGCACCTAAAAAAAACGGCGAAGAGTGGGGTCAATGTTGAGTGGGGTCAATGTTGGGTTAGGTTAGCGGGGTTGAAGCCCCCCCCTGAACCCTAACCGCGTATCATACATCGGGTTAAAGGTGCTCTGCAGCTACCAAGTAACTGCCATATGTAAATTCGCTTTGCTCATGTACATGAGCGAGTTTTCTTGTTACGTTTTGTTGAACTTCTGACGGCGATCACCAGCGATTTACCCATGAAACCCGGAAGAACTCGGAA
>Ga0105054_10008688_pt1 | contig 13377 bp, 11 predicted proteins | sample BON02_FD_78091 | JGI IMG/M metagenome (GOLD analysis project Ga0105054, IMG submission 78091) | Freshwater microbial communities from Lake Bonney liftoff mats and glacier meltwater in Antarctica - BON-02 (megahit assembly) | ecosystem: Environmental > Aquatic > Freshwater > Ice > Glacier...
CAGCTGGCAGCACCCCCCCGCCTCGAGCGGGAAGAAGGGCCACGACGAGTCCCGCCGCGCCTGCTCCATGTGTCCGCTGCACACCGGAGCTCTGTCTCTGTTCAAAATATGTATATATATATCCCGTATATATATATATGTGTGTATGTATAGATACATGTACACATATATGTGTTGATATATATATACATATACATACATATATATGTACACACACATACAAATATTTCTTTATGTGTATGTGTATGTATATATTTATATATATGTATATAGACATCCATACTCTCTGTCTGTCTTTGTCTGTTTCTTTATCTTTTGCTTTTCGATATATATTGACATATACATACATATATATGTACACACACGTACAAATATTTCTTTATGTATATGTGTATGTATATATATATATATATATGTATATATACATTCATACTGTCTGTCTTTGTCTCTTTCTTTATCTTTTTCTTTTCCCTTTTTTCTTTCTCGTTCTCTTTTTCTTTTCCTTTCTCTTTCCTTTTCTCCCTCTCTTGCTCTCGCTCCCTCTCCCTTTCCCTCTCCCTTGCTCCCTCTCCCTCTCCCTCTCTATAAAATCTACATTGTGTGTGTAAATATATATGTATATGTACATGCACACTTGTTACATTTATAAATGCCTCTGTATTATCTACGCACACAATCGTCCATAACGCCACACTCTCATCATGATTTGCCCGACCCCCTGAGTTTGAGTTTGCATGTGTTTGTGTGTATGTACCCGCTCCCTTGCTCAGCGTGGATAGCAATGCCGCAGCGCCCGCAGCTCGGGTTTCTAGAAGCCGTCGACGACGAATCGGTCATTGCCGCGAGCGCTGCCCCGACGAGGAGCACGCTCGCAAACAGTGGCTGCGCCCCAGTGGGTGAGCGCTGGGACGGGAGTGGCAACTTTGTTGAGTCTGGGCTTGCGCCCACAGCCTTGCCACTGGTACTCAGTGCAAATTTAGGCGACGTTTGCACACCCATTCCTCATTTTCCCCCTTCTTATAGCTATCTACACAGCAAAGCTGTTATTGCAATTAACTGCTTTCGGCGCAAAGTCTTTCGCTTTGATACACTTTGGACGCGATTGTTTTGTGCGAATGATATCTAGGCATAACATTTGACAACCGCATTCGAAAGCCGCGCGCGATCGCCCTTGCACATGGCGATGCGGGTTCGCCTTCCCGCGGGCATGCTACGTGAGGTGGATGCAAGCTCGACACAGCACTTTGCCGGGGAGTCACGGCTAGAGGCCTGGCCGAGTCAATCAGCGCTCGGTCCCTCGGACCATCGATCCACGGGCGTAACATACACTCCAGGCTCGCGCAAAGGGATGGTAGCCGATGATATCGAAGCGCTCTTGCTGCCACAAACACACGGCTCATCTGCAAACGATAGCTTGGTCGAGGAAATGCTGCTAAGGGCAGCGGCGGCGTCGCCTGGTTTCAGCAGCGTACCGTGGGACACCGCAAACGACAACTCGACGGCACGAGATTATCTGCGCAGCGTCATGTCGCACATGAACCGCGTGGTGGTGGCAACAGACCAGACGGACGCAGACATTCAACAGATGCTTGACGACCCCGACGCGTTCATTGCGCGCACGGCGCAAGCTCGCGTGCCAGCGGTTCCGAATCTGTCCGCCGGCCCACCAGCGGACTGTCGGCGTATCCACAGCTCTGCCAGTGGACTGTCGGCGTATCCACAGCACCGCGCACCGAGTATGGTGCCCACAGAAGGGAGGACGCGGAAGTTAGCGCAGGGTACCTCGTTCAGAGCTGCGCACGCAGTCGGGCGGTTTGAAGTGTCAGGTCTACCAGATTCCCCCTCTCGCAGATTGGCACGCGGTCAAATTGCATGGCCAGACGATTCTGCCTGCAATGCTGATCTGCAGGAGTCCTCCGCGAGCACTATGGTGTCAGGACCTTTGGCAGCCAAGGAGGAGGCTTCTCGCAGGAGCTCGCACGCACAGGGGCGTCACGACGAGCCAGTGCCGCTGGGGGAGATTTGCGACAAGAAACAGGAGCAAGCCCAGGAAATGCAGGTGCTGTGTGGCTTCGCCGCGCTAGTGTGTGTCCAATACGTGTGCTGTCATGTTCTTGTACTCACTGTGCCCGGTCAACCTGTCGGCCCTTGACACATTGCTGTGACACCTCAGGCTCTGTGCGAACGGCTTCAGTCTTTAGTAGCAACAGCAAAGGAGATTGCCAACACTCCTGCTGAATATCCCAGACCAGGTGGCCCAATACATGTGCCTGAGCCGGCGATGATACCGTCTGCTAACCAAAGCTGCGGCACTCAGCTTGCACGCGATAGTGGCGTCAAGGTTCGTGCACAGAATCCAGGCTTCCAAAAGACTGCGCTTGCTATGTCCACAATATCCGCTGATCATGAGGGGGGGTTCGCGTGCGGAGGTGTCAGTGAATTCACCCCTGCAATGAGCACGGGGCTACACGTCTACACCAGCGAGGCCGATACCCTGACACTGAATGCAAAGACTGAGTTGTTGGACACCTTCGAAACCACTGGGCAAGATGCCGCACAGTACAACGCGGAGACGAATGGCGCCATGTGGACAATGCAGGGCCCAGTGTCGGTACTGAAAAGGACCGTTTTGAAAGGAAGCCTAGGCACCAAAAGCCCCATGAATGGTGTCGAATCTGCACACATCAAGCCTGTCAAGCAACAGAATGTATTTGCGGATAAGGGTCAAGGCAGCAACTCGAATGAGCATAGCAAGACGGATGCGCAAAACGCAGGCAAAATGTCATCTGCTGGCAAGCATTTAAAGGACGATGCGACCAAGGCGAATCGGCTGGACTACAGTGTTGAGGCATTCAAGGGCCCTCCAGTCCAAGGCCGCAAGGTTCATCCAATGGCGGGGCACAAACGGCAGTGCGCAAATGAGCAGCATTTCGGACAGAATGGCCCAAGCTCCACCGAGGTGCTACGCGCTATGATGTCCAAGTTAGCTGCAGCTTGGAAGAATGTGGGTGCCATTTTCAAACATTTCGACCGGCCGGACGTGGAAGAAGACGGTGAGCACAAGGGCGACTGTGAGATCAACCTGGAAGAGTTTAAACAAGGCGTGCGAGAATTGAAGTTGGACTTCCGGGACGAGCAGATTGAAGAAGTGTTTCATATTGTGGACGTGGATGGGAGCGGCTCTATAGACCATAGCGAGCTCGAAAAGGTGCTGCAAGACTGCGGCGTCCTCAAGAGTGTCGCTGTCAAGCGCGTGAGTAGCACGCCGTCTTTCCAACGATTTGTTGGGATCATTTGCTGCATTCACACATCAGTCTCATGGGTATCTGCAATCAACATCTGTAGACCTTGTTTTTTTTTCCCTGAAAATTTCTGGAAACACAGGTACCCAAGAGAGTGAAGACCTCGGAGCGCGAAAAGGAAGAGAAAAAAATCGAGGAGGAGGTAGAAGAGAAGGAAAAGAAGAAGAGGAGTAAACCCAAAGGCAAAGGACAACCGATCGATCCGCCAGGCATGTCGAAGCAAGTGGCTGAAGGGTTGGTCTCACTAGAAGATCGTGTCGAGCAGCTGCGCGAGAAAATGCAAGATGTGACGGGTAACGGCCATCAGTTTGATCTCATCAGCGAACAGTACGGCCGTACTATCGGTGACGAGGAAGAGCATACGCGTGTGGTGCTGCTCGAGGCTGGGGAGGGCTTGGTGGAACGCATGCAGCAAGGCATCAAGGAATACAAAGTCTTGGCCAGTCAGGTGAGCCTCTAATTCACTGTCTGCGCCGAGTAGGGAAGGGGGGCAAAAGATCCAAGAGAATTTTTGCCTGTGTTTTAATCTGAGTATGGACACGTTGCGGGTGCGCGGCACACCAAAGCGGCCACGCTTCATCAGGGTAGGTCCAAACGCGAATCTCAGATCGAGAACCCGTACGGATTTTCCAGGAACCTCGTGGTTGATGAAATATCCGGGGGGTACTGGGGGGGGGACTCCCCCATAGTATGCTCATGGGGAGCATTTATTGCGCACGCGTTTTGACCTACCCTGATGGCGCGCGGCCGCTTGTGCCTCGCCGCCGTGCACCCCGAGAACCTCCCCCATTTGTTTTTCCCTCACAATATGTCCGGGGTTTTCGATGTCCGGGTTTGTCGATGTCTGGGTTTATCTGTGTCCGGTTTATCTTTTTCCCACCGGGTTTTATCGATTCTGAGATTTGCGTTTGGACCTACCCTGATGGCGTGCGGAAACTTTGGCGTGGCGCGCCTCGCCGCTGTGCGCCACGTTTAACATGATATTGAATGGCAGATCTATGACTTTTCCGTGGAGCTGATCCGCGAGTTGCCGCGCGATTACCGCGTGGTATGGAAGGCCGCAGTATGCAGCGAAATAGATGACAAGGGCGGCTTGGTGCGCATGCTCAACGAAGATATGTTTGAATGTGAGAGAAACTGGACACAGATGCGTGAGCATTGTCGTGAGTGGCGAGTGAATGCCAAAAATCCCCTGCTTGACTTCACCGTGCCAAAAGATGCGCAAGGCAGTATTGCGGAGCAAGAAGCGTTTGCGCACGTGATTGCTCAGTCACGCGGGTGGGCTAGGAGTGCAGTAGGCTACGGCTTTGCGGACCAAGAGCAAATCCTACACAAGCTCAGCAACGCGCAACATGTCGATGCTGACGACGCCTTGGATTCGTCGGCGCTCAACAAAGTCACAAATGCACTTTCTGCAAAACTTGCACCTTTTGTGGAGGAGGGCAAGGCGTGCATTGCTGCGCGCCAAGACAAGCGGCGCGTGCAGCTCCAGCCGCCGTCTGCTGTGGCGCTCGACCCATCAGCAGGCAAGAGCGTGTCGATGACACCGACACAGGAGAGCCTGCACAACAACTCGCACAAGTTGCATACGCATTCTGGCATGAAACACGAATGGCGAGGGGCCGTGGGTGCGGGCTCGGGCTCATCAGGTCTACGCGAGGTGTCGCGTGCTACTGCCAACACGTTTCCACTCTCAATGTCGACTAGTCAAATAGCAACACCGCATCAGCTCAAAAGAGCCAGCGTGCTCAGTGGCGCGGACTTAAACTACGATGCCATGCACGAGCAGCTGAATCTTGCGCAGCAGCTACGCGCGCAGCTTGAGGACGGCTTCGACGCCATAGATATATCTTCCATCGCCAACACTAGCATAGACGTTGAGATGCGCCAGCTTGTGACCAGCCGCATGCACCAAGTCGTTCGTGACGTCAAGGAGTCTCTGGCACACTCGCAAATACATTCGTCATCGACAATCATGCCATCTTCCTCCTCGCCTGCCAACAAGCGCCAGAGTGATTCAGTCGGAGCGGGCAGCGCCAAAGAGCAGTCTGCGCACCACACATCACGCAGTGGTGTGCGGGATAGAGCTAAGGCTGCCAAGGCCGGGGAGGAGTCGCGCGGCAACGAGGTGTTGGTGTCAGCGCAGAAGGAGGGGCCAAAAAGCCTCAGACCCAAAACAGTCTGGCAGAAACTCGACGAACGCGACAAAGCGCGGTCGGTGCTATCCGGGCCTAGAGGACTTGCTTCCAAGTCCTCTATGCCTGATGGTGAAGCAGCAACAAGACATGCGGCAGTACCACGACATGTGCCAGTCCATCAAGGCCTCGTGCGCCGCACTACAAAAGCACCTCCTGACCGCATCGTGCCAAGCTGTGGTGCGCCTAGAGGCTTCAACACCGTAACACGCCACGATGGACAAGCACATACCCACCGCTCATTGCATGTGCTTTTGGACACACGAGTTGGTCGCGATCGTGCACATATTATTCCCACTGGCTCTTTTGCTCTTTTACAGCGCCCCTCCTTCCCGGAGGAGCACTTAGACCATGCCAGTGAGGGGGCACGGCGGCAATTGTTGCCGCCGGAGAGCCCGGCGGCGAAGGCACTGTCTGACTTGCAAAAGGCATCGCTTGGGACGATGCTGGTGTGTGGAGTGATGTTTGAGCTCACCTTGCCGATGGCTGGGTCGTGGACAGTACTCAGCGAAGCAAACATGGTGCGCGATTTGGGTAGGGTGCTTCAAGTGCCCACTCGCGACATCGCCCTGGATGGTAGGCCTAGCGACCTTGTGCCTCATTTAATTGAGGTCCAACTGCGGCATTGCAAGCAATGGGATAGTGACATTGTTGAGCGAGTGAGAGAGCAGGCCCAGGATCCTACTTCGTTCCTGTGGGCACTGCCCCAGTTGGCAAAGATCACGGTGCAGGGCATGGTTTTCGAAAAGGCAGGAATGCATGGGAGTCCGCCAAGGGAGGATGCCTTTGAGGAAGCGCAGACACAGGGTGCCTCGCCGCAGCTGACGTCGCAAGTGTGGGAAGCGGTCAAGGCACCAATGATGCGCGAGCACGTCCAAGATGTCAACGTCGATAATGAACCTATCGATGCAATTCAAGGCACGCACGATCAGGATTCCACCAAAGACCTGCCGGTTGGTATTGTGACAACAAGTGCCAGTAGCAGAAGATCGTTGGATTTCCACGAAATTGCTGGACAAGGCAGCCTGTTGCCGCTTGCCATCAAGCACCGCAAAGCCGAGCTTCCCCAGCGCGTGACCGAGGCTGGGCCCCTTGCACACGATGAAGAGAGCGTGACAGAACACGTCTTGTCATACCTATCGCACCATATCCTCGCACACATTGAGACGGACGCTAAATTTCAGAGAGGTGCCACGTGGCGAGACAATGACGACGTGCAAGACCTCATGCACATGCGTCGTCCTGTGCACATGGCTGGCGCTTGCTCTCCCTTTGTGGCGGGGTTGCTTGGAAGTGAGGGGCTGATGATGATGGTACAAGCAGGCATTGACGTTGACGATGAGCAGGTGCTCGAGGTTGCTGAGGGATCTATCATGGAGGAAGCTCGTCGTATCTTTCGCAAAGAGAAAGCTGGCGAGTGCTCCGAGGCTGCTGATGCTGCTCAACACAAAGATAGTCTCTCGCTTCTTGCGCAGCCTGGAAGAGGCAGGCGACCCACTGTGTTGCGAGAGTCGACGCAGCCCTTCACAACGCGCAGGACCGATCGTGATGATGAGGTGCCTGAAAAGTTCATCTTGGAAATGCTCTTGGATTTCATGACAGGTGGTGAGGACGACGATGCTGCCCTGCAAGCAGCGCTGGATGACGAGACAAGCAAGCAATCGGCCTCTCGAAGAGAGGGCGCCGAGCGTCTTGCCGCCTTGTCCGAATCCCAGAAATGGCACTTGGATGATGCCAGGCAGTCCGACAGTGTGTCTTCGTTGCTCTCCCAAGATGGCGAGCACATGTCTGGGGAGTTGGTTGTAGGGCATGATGCGGCGGGTGTTGCGCTGCACGGCTCTACTGCCATGAGTGCATGTGGAGATGTTGTGGGTGTAGAGGGAGGGAGTACAGGCGGCGTACAGGCAGTGGAGCAACCGCGAATGCTAGCATTTGACAACCACCGCGCTGAGCAACACCAACAGCGAGTTGAAGACACACTTCAGCGTATCGCCAACTCAATGGATGCGCTCACAAACTTTACCCTGCAGATTGCTGCACATGCGCCTGCGCCTCCTTATGATCCACCGCAGCCGGTGGGTGCGGTGCAGGTGCAGGGTGGTGGCAGAAGGTCGGGTGCGCGGAGTGGCGACGACGGTCCCCACAACTCTGACCCTCCCTCGGCATACTCACTTAGCGAATCGATTGCAAGTACTTCCATGGGGGGATCACCAGCAGAAGGAGGAGGAGAAGGAGAAGTAAGACAGTCAGAAGCAGAAGTAAGACGGTCAGAAAGAGAAGTAAGACAGTCGGGCTCAAGACAGTCACCCTCGGACCAATCACCTTACAGCTCTAGTGCCATCGTTGAGTCTGATTACACACCTCCAAAGTCCTCGCCGGAAGGCGACGAGCTCTGGACACCTGTAGAGGGCCGTGGCATGACCGACCAAGATGTCCAGACATGCATCGATTTGGATGTGCAGGCAGCAATGTGCAACGCGACTTGTGCTCCGTCACCCGCACCAGGACCCCTGCAATTGGTCACGCACAGCGCACAGACGTCGACGGACTTTGGTGCATCGTCAATGGACTTGGACTCTGCTTTCCCCGACGTGCGCACGCGAAGACACTGCAACGTGGAGGCAAGTGGCGTGGAGCCAAGTACCTTGGACCTACGCACTTCAATAGACTTTGAGGACGTTGCGAGTGGACGTCGGCTCCCATCACATCCCTCTACACCGTCGTCGCCCTCGAAAAAAAGGCAGGGTGTGGCATCAAGGCGTGGCGGAGGCTCATCATCAGAGCTCCCGGAGCCCTTGACATTGTCGCTCATTTCCACTCTGCGATGTGTTGCAGAGGAAGTCGCTCTCCTCCGAGAGGCCCGTCTCCTGCCTGTCCACCCTCCTCCTCATGCTGCCGTGCAACAGGCGCCAGAAGCCGGGCGGGCCATGGCGCTGGAGGACTGGATTCGTGCTGGCGCACCCCTTGTGGATGTGGGAGTGCAGGTCTGGTCTTGCACGCTTCTTGTCTGTGTTGTCTGTGCATGGACTCTTGATGTCTGCGCTTGCACTGTTCTCTGCTCGTGCGCCTTGTGCTTTGTCTCTTTTCAGACGCACTTGGCAGCCCCGCCCAGTGCACCTGTGCTTGTCGTGTTGGGTGTGTCTTGTTCTCGTCTTGTGTATGTCATGTTCTCGTTGGTGTCTTTTCTGCAATACGTGGCTTGGTTTTTATCTTTGTTACTGGTGTGTACAAATACGCAGGCACAGCAGGCACACACCGAGGACAGCAGTGCTGGTCAAACAGAGACAGAGAGGTTGACTGCGGTGGCGGCAGGCGTCTCGGGCGACAAGACACATACCACAGGCACCTCCCCCGACGCCAGCACCTCGCTCTCTGAGGGAGAATGGCGCGAGCCTGCCTCGTTGTTGGCATTGGACACGTCTTTTACGACTGCTCCTGGCAGCCCTCCTCCATTTGTTGCACATAACCACTCGCAGTACCCTTTCTCTCGAGCCGACACTGCAGCGCAGACGCGGTTTCCACTGACTTTCTCCGGCGTTGTGGGTTCGAGTCGAGAGCATCATCCATGGAGGGAGGGTGGTCCAGCATTTGAAGAAACTCTTGAAGAGACTCTTAGAGCGACTCGCGCGTCCACTCTGCCTCGCCCAGGAGGACATGCGGAAAGAAGGGCCGAGAGGAGGGAGAGGAGGGCCCAGAGACTGCGAGACAGTAGACAGACGAGAGACAGGAGCGACGACATGCAAAGCACCGCTACCCTCATGACCATGATGAGCAACCCCGACGTGACTGCAGAAACACACACCGAAAGTGATTTGTCGGATGGTGAGGTAGCAGCGTCAGTCGTGTGGTGGGTGGGTGAGGGTAAGGCGCAACATGAAGATACGCAACATGATTCCATGTCGCACCATCACCGCATCAAAGGTGGGAGTGATGAGTCTGATGGTGAAATCCGACGGGCAACCTAACTTCTCATCTGGGAAGGTGCAGAAGATGCCCATTGTGAAGGCCTTCACTGCTTCACTGCATATTCTAGTAGCATATTTACAAGTTTATTAACGCAATAATAAAGTAATCTAAACAAATTCTTTGTGAGATCGAATTAGCCTCTTGGTGCCCATGGACACAAAGACGCAGGAGCACTAGAGGTACACGTAGGCGTGGGATATCAACAGCCATAGGTGCCCCACGGGACTTGGATAAGATGGAATCCTGCCCAGCACCATGCAATGTCGAGGCTCATGTAAGGCTTCACATACCCTTTGCGGGCGTAGCTGAGTTGGAAGGCCACGCGGTTGAGAGCCGACGTAAAGGTGCCCACAAATGCGTCGGCACGGGCAAGAATTTCAATGTCGATGATGACTCCAAGGGATTGTGCTAGCTTGTCGCTAGATGCGGCACGTTTCAGCTTGTCTTCGATCCACTCGCATCCCATACGCGCGTCATAGTTGAGGGTGCGTGTGCCTTCATTCGCTAGTTTGGCGCACTCCTCGGTGTTGGCCGCCATGAATTGGCGGTCAAGCCTCTGTCCCACAACCTTCATGTCCTTGATGCCCTGACTGCCTGTGCTCTTGTAGCTCACGGCATTCAGCGAGACGAGCGAGGCCAGAGCTTCTTGCAGCTGTAAAAGACATCCCCATTTGCTTGTAAGGTGGTTGATAACAAGTTAAAGGCAACAACACGTCAAAGGCAACACGTTAGAGCCAACGACTTAAAAGCAACAAGTGAGAGGCAAGACTTTCGAGAGGCAACACGTTGAAAGCAATATGTTAACGGCAACACGTTAGAGGCTCATGAAAAGCTACAGGCTCAGGCAGGCAAAGACACTAAGGGTCGCATCTGCATGCCTCACATATGCATGCAAAGACGAGGACACACTGGCGCAAAGGACCTCAGAGATGGCATGCGGATCATCCGTGGCTACATACACCAGGGCAATGCCGTAGCTTTCAGCCATGCGCCACACAGCCTCAGCATACAGATCAATGTCGACGCACGGCCTTGTTTGTCCGCACGCATCGCCACGTCGTATCTGGTTGCCCTCACACCATCATATGTCTGTCGATGCACCACTCTGTGACCTCAGAGTCGTCTCCAATGAGGCCCACTCGGGGTTCCCACGTGCAGCAAACTCCTCACGGCACCGCATGAAACAGACAAGCTGAGGTAAAACACACAAGTGTGGCAATATGCAAGCGTGACAATGTCCTTGACAACACAAACACCTCATTCCTTTCAAAACGCACTATTGTTCAAAAGACACTGCACGCGCAATGTTACCTGGACACCAAGAAAAGGGGCGTTGGCGAGGCCGAGAGAATGAAGGTGGTCTTGCACCTGGTGTGCTATAAGAGGCAGCACACGGAACATGTAGCCGGTCACGACACTGTTATACCAGAAGATGCCTTTGCCCTCGGCCCTGTACAGCGGCAGCACAAAGTCGGGGTCCACTTCCTGCAATCTCTCCGGATACACGCCACCACGGCCTTGACCCCCTAGCCTTTCATGTATGCCATGCGACTGCAGAGCCCAATCGCGCGTCTCGCTGTCGGAATCATGGACCGCACCTCCATTGCCTGCAGTGCTCGCAATGCTCACGTTGCAAACAGTCTGTGGCAGAAAGAGACACGAGAGGTCTTGAGCTGGGCATCCACCATAAATCCATGAGCCCGTGAATGCGATAGGGCGCTGGTCACGCAGTCCCCGTTTCAGCTGAATCACCAAGTAATTCATCGTCGCAGCAGCGCCATGATTTGGAAAGTGCGCCGCGCGTGCGCGTGAGCACGCTGTTGGCGTCTGCTGCAACGCTGTGATACGCTGCAGCAAATCTGCTGTCAGCACATCGCCCTGCCGCGCGCGCTCGCGACCCGCGGCAAGCACTGCCTGCGTCGGCAAATACTCCCGATCCTTCATGAGCTCGAACGAGCAGTCCCCATCCTCAGCCACTGTATTTGCATCAACAATCAGCCCCAGCACTGATACGAAAGATACCAAAATAGAGCGTCTACTTGGTACACACGAATTCAAGGTGCTATTTGTGTCATGAAACAGAGGCTGTAGGCACAATTCTATATACGCAAACTTCTTTGGGGTGAAGCAATGCACAGACAGCACGATGAAATGTTGGACCTATTATGCAGAAAAGTCCTAGACACGTAGGCTCTTTTGCAAAAGAGACCTGACAATCAATCGAGCTTACAAATGAATACCACCCCAATCTCTCCAACAAGTGGATATGGACGTGCGACGCTCTAGTCGCACAACCACCCGCTCTTCGCTTGCCCTTCCAAGCCTGTTACTCTCGCGCGCGTGCGCGAACACACAAGCAGACGCTTACCTGACACACGGTCACCGTCACATGCAGCCGCACTTGTTTGCAGACGAGAAACTACTGCTTGACGACGCGCTGCATCGAGCGGTGCATCATGTGCTGCGTGATGCGGTGCATCATGACCTGCATCATCATCATTGCCTGCATCATCATCATTGCCTGCATCATCGCCTGAACCCCCCTCATCTGTGTGCCTCCAGAAATAAGAAACTCCCCTCAAAAAGACACAAGAGCACCACGTGAAGCTCAAATAGAGCGCGGAGGCATGAATCATGTGCGGATCGGGAGGAGAGATGGTGCAAGGAGTTGTCGCATGGGCTAGATGTTGGTGGTTGCATGTGCTACTTGTTGCTTGTTGCATGTGTTGCTTGTTGACTCGTTTGCTTTCATGCCTTGTTGCTGTGTTGCCTGGTTGCATGCGCCACTTGTTTTTTGCATGCGCTACTTGTTGCCATGGTGCCTTGCGGCTTTGTTGCCGTGCTGCATGCATACTGCATACAGCAAATAGGGTTACCACACCATGTGTGTGGCATACAGCAAATAGGGTAACCAGACCATGGGTGTGGTATGTAGCGTACACCGGGAGCGAGAGGTGTAGAGCGCATGCAACGGTGGAAGAGGGGCGCCAAACAACCTGCTGATTGATTAGAAGAGGTCTCCGCAAGTTCTAGGCGGGCCGTGGGCCGAAGATTGGCGCCAAGAAAACCGAAGGAACCCGCTGACAAGGGCACATCCACCGACCACATGCGCGTCAACTGCGAATCCCACGACTCCTCCTCCATTTTGAACACCGACTCGCTAGTGTTGGTAGCAGTAGCACATACTGTCTGCCCGCCACTTGAGGAGCATCTCCCTGTGCTTCTACCTGAGCTTCTCTTTGTGCTTCGGCTGCTGCCAGCACCACTACCGTCGCAGTCACAGCTGCTATGGTTGAGAGGGCGTCGAGCTGAAAGCGCTTTCTTGACAAAGCGCAATCCACCTGAGAGTTCCGATGCCAATTGAAACATGTGCGACTCTGGCGAGCCCACAATGTGACGTGCGTGCCGCATCAGCACCAACGCGCCCACGAACTTGTCCACGTGTGTGTCGATATGTGTGTCCATGTGTGTGTCTATGTGTGTGTGGGTGTGTGTGTCTGAAGCATCCGCCGTCTTCCTGTCAGCTTTTTCGTCTGCAGGCACGAGCGAAAAAACCTATTTGTTTGTGCACGTAAACGGATTTCAGGTTGTTTTGCCACGTGTACAACTGTCGTAACGACGTTGCATGTTTGTGCGCAAGCATACGATATATATTTATATGTATATATATGTATGTATGTATACCTACATATATACACATATACTCATATGTAAGTATACATGTATATATGCACGTATTCACAAGATGTACATGTGCATATGTTGACGTTGACAAACGAGCTTACAGCATTCACTGCAACACACTGCAACACACTGCACTGCATATGTTGACGTTGACAAACGAGCTTACAACATGCACTGCAACACACTGCAACACACTGCAACACACTGCACTGCATATGTTGACGTTGACA
>Ga0105054_10008691_pt1 | contig 13375 bp, 8 predicted proteins | sample BON02_FD_78091 | JGI IMG/M metagenome (GOLD analysis project Ga0105054, IMG submission 78091) | Freshwater microbial communities from Lake Bonney liftoff mats and glacier meltwater in Antarctica - BON-02 (megahit assembly) | ecosystem: Environmental > Aquatic > Freshwater > Ice > Glacier...
GATTAAATTTGTATACTTCGTATCTGAGGTATTTGCTTGTTGGCTAATCAGAGCACCCGAATAATTATCTCCAAAAGCAGCTCCATCAGCAATATACTTTCCACTTCTTAGTTTCAGCCGGTCAATACGAACATGGTTCATAGCTGTCCTGAAAATATCTGAAGTTATTCCACCGGCATCTACCACCGGATATACAGGCAAATCATCATTGCCCTTAATCGTGAGTGTATAATCCGAATTGGCGTAATTAAGTGTCCACTTTGAACCCAAAACATAGGTGCTATCACGGTTAAATACAATTGATATATTGGTATTGAAGTTGAAAGCACTCATGTATGCCTTTACTTCAGCAATTGAATTAAAGGTGGCTAACTGTATGTTATCAGAATCCCTTCTCACCGAAATAGCCAGCGGTGCTACTTCCGGAATTGTCTCAGTTGAAAGGTTAATTACCGGAAGCTTTGAATACGTGAGCATACGGGTTCCATTACCAGAATCTAATGCATTTCCCAGTTCAGCTTTATAAGTAAGTCCAACTACATCAGTTGAAAGAAAAGCATTTTGACAGGCGATTTCCCATACTAATCCTCCCGAGTTTGGTACTTCAGAAATCGATAAGACAGTGTTTCCTTCTACTTCATAAGCAGTGGCTATTGTTTGAGTGATTGGGCGGTCAAGCTCAAAACGTATCTTATCAGGCACTTCCGCTAAAATCTTCGCTGATCCTGCAATAATAGTTGGCCTTACGGGCAGGGTAGTAGGATCGATTGAAGTAATTTCATTCAGCTGAATATTCACTAATCCGGTTGCAGGATTAAAAGTAACAGCCTTAATATTTTCGCTCCAACTGATACTGTCGATCTGAGCATCCGAATCTACTAGCAAACTTAAGAGTCGGTGCCTGACTGTATTTTGTAGACCCGACATATCAAAACTAATCTCAAGATATCCATCTGCTGTCAACGTGGAGGACTTGCCAGGCCCATTTTCAGCTGCATATCTTGTTTTTTGATATCCTAGATATTGATCCAAACTCAATCCAATCACATTGTCTCCAGCTAGAGACTGCATATACTCAATCACTTGGCGGTAATAAGCAAAATTACTAGTACCGGCTTCACCTGGTCCGTGACTGAACCAGTTATACATAATTGGCTTAGTCTGACTTCTGTTATAGGCTGCGAGAATATAAGCTTTATGTTCATTCACAAGGGCCAAATTGTTTGTTTCCTGCCAGTGATTCCGGCGAAAGAAGTATGGATTCTGTACAGCTGAATACACATCTTCAGAAAAGGAATCCTGAGCCAATGGAACCGCTCCATCTTTTAAGGGTTCAACTCCTGCCTGGCTGGTTACATCCATACCCATAGTATTAGCACCGAACCTAAATCCAATTTGTGTGTCGGGAATAACCAGAGATTCAGGACTAAAACCAAGATGATCAAAAGCTGCTTTATTATTAAGGAATATCTGCTTATAACGATCTTTTTGCAAGACTACTGAACCACCAAAGGCATGATTCATAAAGTCAAAGCCCCGCTGCAGACCCAGACCATTAGCCGTTACAGTGGCCAGCTGAGGCCAAGTAATATAGTTGCCACCCTGAGACAGCAAATCAACTCCATTGATATCGTGAATAAAGCAAGCCACAGAGATATTCCAAAAAAGGTCATTGCCGCATCCATCGGTAGATTTCACTCCCGGACTGGCAAATCCTCCGGCTGTTACACCACCTCTTAGATACGGGTACATCAGGTTATAAACAGTTGCCGGACTATCATCAACCTGAAAAATGCTGACCATTGATTTATTATATGGATTTTTCGCGTGAGTATAGGTAGCATAAGTAGGATTAGCCAACTTTATTCTAATGCTAAAGAGATCAGGAGATGGAATCTCATCAACCGGGTTAACCGTTATATTTACATTTGCATCTAATGCAGCAAACAAACCTCCCTGGTCAGCAGCATTCCACTTGAAGCTATCGGTACCATTAAAATCTACATTTGGTATATAGTTAAGATTTGGTATATCGGAAGCAAGGATCTCCTGATTTACCGTAACGACTATTCCATTTAACTTCAATTGCCCATTTAATGGAAGTGTACTGATCCTGATCTTAGACAATACATCCCCATTAGGATCATTAAATCTGTTAAATTGTATATCTGTATTATAAAAATCCTGAATTGCAAATGAAATGGATGTATCTTCATTTCCTGATCTACTGAGATCACTTAATAGCGGATTTTTAGGTGTGCTTGCCGGTACAAGTATCTCCAAATTACGGATTTCATGGAAGTTATTAGCCCCACCCGTAGAGGAAGCAAAGCCATAATTTAGGTTTGAAGGCAAAGCCGAATGAGGTAAATAGGCCTGATCAATAATGATATGCCTTTCGTTAAGTTCAGTTCCTAATCTGAGGTAAACATTGACTTTATAACCGGTACCTAAACCATTAGGCTCCAGAATAACCCTTGCCCTTCTATAACCGGCTTCATTAGCTTCAAGTGAGCCTCCGGCAGCAGTTCTTCCATTCTGACCGCCTGCAATCTGAAAAACAGCACCCGCCCCAATTGCATTCATGGCGACTATGCTTGTAGTTTGAATACTTGTCAGATATTCGTAGTTGCTGTTAGCTATCGAGCCAACCTGAACAGATCCTGTTCCATTTCCATCACCTCTCAGTGTTACAGAACTGGGTCTCTGACCGGGGCCTCCAACCCTTCCCTGAATCGGATTACTGAAGTTTCCGAATTCATCAAATGCTATGCCTATAATAGCTTTACTCAAACCGGGCAAGCTTAAATCACTCCTTTGAGAATATCCCAAAGAACCGCCAAAACCTCCAATATTAAAGGCAGAAGAAGCGCTTGAATCAAACAGAAAAAAGTTTATCCCATCTGCACCCGAACCCCCATAAGTAAAATATTCAAAACTGATCTCAAAACCATCTGCAGAGGGAAAGCTTTGGGTATTCCGAATAAACCCGCTCTGATATGCCTGATTGTTGGTCAATCGAAGATAACCGGACCCATCCGGATCGATTCCTGCACCTGCAGTTAATACTGCTGATCCTCCTAAAATAATACCAGGGACTGTCGTAGCCTTGAAAGTCTCACGGTAAGGGAATTGAGCAAAAACATTCAATGTCCAAAATAGCGTAAGCAAAAAAAACGATATCCTCGCCAGGAACTTTGTCATAAAACGCTTTTTATAATAAATTTCAAAATATTCAGAAACTGTTGAATTAAGTACAATTCTCATGAACCTAATTAGCCTATTAATAAGAGAAAATTTAATCTGATTTAATAAATTTAATTAAATGTTAAATATCAAGATATTATTGGAGATGCAATATCAATTTATGAAAAAATTATTTCAGAATTGCGACAAATATTATTCGACTTCTAAATTTCTGCTGAGCACTGAAATTAATCGAATTATTTGAATAGATGCGTTTTATAAGAGATACCTCAATCTGGTTACCAAATCCATGATCTAATTCCATAGCGAATTATTATTCAGTAATATTGCAGCAGATTTTAATAAAACGGATGACAAATTATTTTATAGAAGACGAAACAATTGAATGGGAACAAATCGATGCGGGAGTTCAACGCAAGATTATGGCCCATGATCCAAGTCTCATGATCGTGAAGATTAAATTTGAGAAAGGTGGTATCGGTCCTCTTCACCAACATCATCATGTGCAGATTACTCATGTACAAAGTGGCATATTTGAAGTGAGCATTGATGACAAAAAACAGGTGCTTAAAGGAGGAGATGCATTTCTTGTGACCTCAAATCTTATTCACGGTGTTCTTTGTCTTGAGGAGGGCATTCTGATAGATACCTTTAGTCCGATGAGGGAAGATTTTCTCTAAATCTTCCAGGCTAGTAATCATTGCTTATTTTGCAATTCAATTGCTTTTCTAAGGGCTCCAATTGTTTTATGATCCCTTCCATTTCCGGCTGATAAGTCTTGAAAACTTTATCCCATATATTCAGCAAGTTACAGTAATTCATGTCCATGTACTCAACATTCTTTGCATAATGCACTCGGTGATGAGAAGGTGTCAATATGAATTTCCCCATAAATCCCAATCGCGCATCTTTCATCATAGATTCTCCAATATGAATGAAGGAGCCCCATGTTCCATCGATGAACATAATCACGAATAACATTGCCGGTGGGACGCCCATAAGCATACAAATGGTAGTTCTGATTACATCCGCATAAGGAGCTTCCAGACTAAAAAAGCTCCAGATCTGTTTTAGGATTGTTTCAATAAATTCCATGTTTAGGGATTGATAATTAAATAAATGTAGAGATTAGAATTTTAGTATAATCAGCCTTTTGGCTTTGTCCTTTTGGCTTTAAACTTAATCAATAACCTGCAGCTTGCCCATCCTTCCGTGATTCAGAAGCTCCGAAATATACTTTTCGTACCGGATCCCAACGGATAGCCTGATATCCCCCGTACATACCGTTTATGTAGCCAACCTGATGACCTTTTTGCATTAATTCTCTGATTACATCATACGAATAACCACTCTCCAATGTGATCATTCCTCCTTTTGGAGCCATCCCTTCGCCGGTAGGTTCAGAAGATCCTTCATGGTTCATCCTTGGAAAGTCTCCCGCTTCCTGAATATTTAAACCAAAATCAACCACATTCATCACAATCTGTACATGACCCATTGGCTGAAATGCACCGCCCATAACCCCAAAACTCATCACCGGCTGCCCATCTTTGGTCATAAATCCTGGAATAATAGTTTGAAATGGCCTTTTTCCGGGTGCATAAGTATTATTTTCACCCTCTTTCATAACATTAAACAGTTCTCCGCGATCCTGAAACATAAAACCAAGTCCGTCTGGCATCATCCCTGAACCAAAACCGCGAAAATTACTTTGAATTAAAGAAACCATATTCCCATCTTTATCAGCAACTGTCAGATAAATAGTATCACCGTCTTTCATTGCCGGATTTCCTGCATCTACTCTCATTGCAGCTTTCTCAGGATCTATCAGCTTTCTACGTTCAGCAGCATACGACTTGGAAATCAGTTCCTTAACCGGGACTTTGGCAAAATCCATATCAGCATAAAATTTTGCTCTGTCTTCGAAGGCAAGTTTTTTAGCTTCAGTGAAAAGATGCACATGCTCTGCACTGCCCAATTTTATCTTTGAAAAATCATATCCTTCAAGGATATTGAGCATTTGTAAGGCTGCTATTCCCTGACCGTTTGGAGGTAACTCCCAAACATCATAACCCCTGTAATTTACAGACACCGGCTCAACCCAAGTGGAAGTATGCGCAGCCATATCTTCATAACTCAAAAAACCGCCATTTTCCTTCATAAAAGCATCAATGGTACGTGCCATATCTCCTTTATAAAACACATCTCTACCCTCTTTACCAATTCTTTCAAGAGTATTGGCTAGATCCGGATTTTTGCGAACATCTCCTTCTAAAGGAACATTTCCATTGGGATAATAATACTTTTTAATATTAGGATAAGAACTATATAAATCAGGAACGGCCTTTAAAGAATTTGCCAATTCACCATGAACCGGAAATCCTTTCCTAGCATATGAAACAGCTTTTTCGAGCACTTTACTCATTGGCATAGATCCAAATTTGTTATGCAACTCAAACCAAGCATCCACACAACCAGGAACAGTAACCGGTAATGGTCCTCTTGACGGGATATGAGAAATCCCTCTTTTCCTGAACTCAGCCAAGGTCAGGGATTTTGGCGAACGGCCGGAACCATTCAATCCGTACAATTTTTTAGTTTTCGCATCCCATACTATGGCGTACAGATCTCCACCAATTCCATTCATATGAGGCTCAACAACCCCTTCCATTGCATTGGCAGCAATGGCCGCATCAATGGCATTACCGCCGGCTTTTAAAACATCAAGCGCAACCTGCGTGGTTAGAGGATGTGATGTAGCAGCCATTCCATTTTGGGCGATAACCTGTGAACGTGTTGCCCATATTTTACCGTATGGTCGATCTTGACCCATAAGACCTATTGGCAGAAATAAAAGTAGAAGGAGCTTTTTCATTAATCGGGGTTTTGAAGAGCTAATATAGTAGAATTGGAGGGGATTTTTGATTTGAAAATTTGACGCCAGATGAACAACTGAAGTTTAATTTGACGATTTGAAAATTATCATCTCCTACTATAAATTTTCCTGCATCTTCAAATTTTCAAATCAACCATTATCCAATAATCATGTCATTTTATTTAACTGATAAACAATCATCCGTTTCAATAATTATTTTTGCAAAAAAAATAAAAGGGTTTGCAATCAGCTTACTCTCTAAATAAAATGGAAGAACAAGAAGAAAAGCCCGACCTAGTTGTTTGGGAGAAGGAAAAAGGTTATTATCAAAAGGGGTTAAGCTATGGTACTAACGTTAGTGCCCCGGCAATAAATCTCGAGAATGTAGGCGGTTGGAAACAAGCCAATGCAGAGCTGGCAAACAAAAATTTTAAAACAAAATTTGATGAACTTAGGGAAGAATATGAACGGCTGGTAAATGAAGTTCAACTTAATGAACTTGTTTATTCCGCTAAATATAATTTCACACCGGTAATGGGTGAGATATATCATCTCTATAGCAAAGCGGATGATACCTTATTTCTTTCATTAATCTCTCCTGATAGCTGGAACCAAAAATATCTAGGTTCCTTCAAATTAGATGCAAGTCATAAATGGTCAAAAACCGAGTTTAAGATTTAATCTCTAAAATTTTAATTGGTCTAAACTCAATCCGAATAGTTTCAAGGAAATTTCATTTAGTTTATCTACCGGACCAATCAGGTGAATCGTTCGATGAATATGTTCTGCACTTGCTCCGGAGGCCAAACTTAAAGCAGGTGAAGAGCTTTCCAATTCATAGAATTTTCCCATTTGTTTTCCATCAATGGGTCCATCGGTATAGGCATTAACCGCATCGCCCACAAATGGATCATCCTGCATCTTCCAGGTAGAATTTACATAGTCTGTGATTCCTTCCGGCAACGAAAATTGTGCGATTGTAAGTACTTTATTTTCTGCATCATAACTACCGGCTATTGGTAATGCCCGCTTCGGGGAAACTCCAATTTTACTTCGCTGTTTTGCATCAGCTTTAAACAGGAGATACCCATCTTCTATTTTCAATCGCTCTGTTCCTAATTTGCCAAAATAATCATCTGTTACAATTTTACCCATACTTGAGGTATCTCCTTTCTTATATGGGATTATCACATTGGTTTGATCATTAGACTTAAGCATGCTTAATACCCATATTGAAAGTAAACCTGTTTGTTTAACCCAGGTATTTGATCCGGTATTCGTTATTATATTTTGCGACTGAAATCCAACTGAACGTATATCTGAACTCAGTTCAAGCCCCAGAAATTCATTAACGGCCTTCTGATCCAGAAGAGAAATGGTTCTGCTAACCCTTATATCAAAGCCGGTACCGGTATAATTTTCCAGATGCATTGATTTTGTAAACTTTGCTTCTGTTGCACTTGAAGAAACCAGATTAAAGGGCTCTGAATCGATCGCTTTGGGAACATACCAATTGTTAAAAGTAAAATCTGTTCCTTTTTTAAAGTACAAGGCAAACTGTCCTCCTTCAGGTCCAAGCCAAAATCTTTCCTCACCACCCAGGGCGGTAAAACGTTCTGAGAAAGTTTGTTCAGCTATCAGATCGTAGTTGATCCATCCAAAGCTCATTCCCTTTTCCCCATCCGCAGTACTGGTCATTACACGACCCTGATAGGCAGGCAGAACAATAAGCTGAGCCCCAGTGGAAGGATCCTTTAGAAGAACCAGATCCGCATGATATTGTTTTAAAAATGCGAGATCATACCCAAAAGTACCTTTTTCAGCAGTTTGATTCTTACAGGCACTGAATAAAATTAATACAATAAAGAGGTATAAATATCTTTTCGTTGAATTCTGTATTTGAATAATCATGATGTCTAATAGTTATTTAAGGGAAATATAATGAATTAACAACAATCCTCAGCACCTGAACAAGCGCTTACCGCAGCCAATGGTGTACCTGCTTGTATTTCTTCTTCTTTTGCAGGCCTCACTTCCATAATTCTTAGCTGATAAACCAGGGTCTCGCCTGCCAATGGGTGATTGGTATCCACTACTGCAAAATCATGATTTTTTTCCAGTAAAACAGCCTCACAACCATCAGGTATTTGAATAAAATCTCCAGGCTGCAGATCATCAATATCCGGAAGGTCAGCATTGCTGATCTGGATGACCAGATTATCTTCTCTTAAGCCAAAGGCTTCTGAAGGCTGGATAAGTACCTCCACTTCATCACCAGAGCACTTCCCATTCAAAGCCTCTTCAAGTCCGGCGAGAATATTTCCAGCACCATGTAAATAGATTTCAGGTGAATAACCAGTGGTATCCTGAATTAACACATCCTCAATACTTTTAAGAGTGTAATGAATTGAAACCACTGTATTTTTTTGAACTTGCATAGCTTACAATTTAAAGACTAAATTTTGACCGGGCAAGAGCCTGATCGTGGATGAAAATTTCATGGTACATCTGTTCCCTTCTTGTGTAATTGAGACCGGTATGATCTTGTCGCCAAGCCTAACCTCTATACCAGAAACCTGATGCAAGGTTTTCAATGAAAAACTGTTGAGACTTAGCTCACCATACCGAATCTGGAGTTTTGCCTGAAGTTTTTGGGCCGATCTTTCCTGCTCGAATGTTCCCCAGGCTGCTGCAGATATAAATGGAGCTTTGAACTTCTCAGGATTTAATTTCGGATCGAATGCCATATGACCATTTGGCCCATGATATTCAAATCCACAGGCGCTAATAAATGTCCCATAGCTTGCCATAGCTCTTGCATAATGATCACTACATTCAATCTCATTAAATGGATTTCTTTTTGCAGCATGGTACCTGTCATGGATCATACGGGTGATGACCAAGGCCTCTTCAGTCATTCCCTCGGCCATCATATGGGATGCTACCTGATGCTCAAAGCCACTCATACATTCATGGAAATAACCCAATTGCCAGGTAATATTATCCCCATAAGGCCTTGCTTCATTTTTAGGATTAGTATTCATCACCATACCTCCTTCACCAGCAAGAGCATAAGGTCTTCCTCCCGGACGTTCTTTAATATATGGACCAACGTTGGGAGTAAAATTATATTTCCATAAAGATCGGAGCGCTTTGAGTGTTTTTTCCTTATCAATGATCCGACCCAAAGCTACCTGATGCGACCAGCATTGTCCGTAAACCTGGTCTATATGGCAGGTATTATAAGACCCCAGCTTCTCTCTTCCTTTAATCTCATCAGGTCTGTGAATAAAGTATTCGCCATTAAATAGCTTCTCCTCCATATTCTTGCTTCCCTTGCGAGTATAGTCATCACATATTTTTTCAAACTGAGAATCATTCATTTCATTCGCCATTGCGCCTGCAGCTTTAACTGCGGCAATGCATAAACCTACGAGCCAGGCGATTTCACCATCCCAAACCGCATCCAATGTATTCTCAATGGGGGTGTCCTCCATTCCATCCTTATTTCTATCCTGCCGAATAATCCATTCAGTTGCCCGCTTAATTTTCTCCCAATTTTTAGTTAAAAACTGTTTATCGGCACTCATCTGATGCTCACGGTAGATGCGTAATATGGTACCTGCCTGACCATCAATTGCCGCAGTTTTAACCACTTCTCCACGATACCAAATCATCCCATCAGCTTGCAGAGATAAACCCAGATCTATCCGTTCACGGGTATCCCTTTCAATTCCAGGGAATATACGACCTACTGCTTGAGCGTATTGCCAAACATGAGTACAAGTACCCTCACAGCAGCCAACGCCTTCCCATGCATAAAATCTTCCTGATTGGAATCGATGTGCAGTTGTTGTAGCCATGGTTGAAATATTCGAAAAGGTTCGCTCAAGGAACCACCAAGGAAGACTTGAATCAAACCAAGTATCTTTCCATAATTTACTTTCATTGCTCAGAGAAGAGAAATTCTGATGTACATAAGCCAACACTTCGAAAGCTGAACTAAACCAATTCGCATAATATCTGCCACGGTCTTGGATAGCCTGATTTAACTTCAGATTTGCAAAATGCCAAGCAATTGAAAAATGAGCCTCCACTATATTTTTAGGCTTGATTTGATAGTCAGTACATACGGCAGCCACAAGCTGCTGATCTTTAGATTTCTCGGTAAACTCCCCTTTCTGCTGAGTAAAGGAAACTAGGCTAATCGGAAACTGAAGATCAGTAATTGTTTTAGAATTTCCATTCAAAGGGGCAATTGCTAAAGTACCAAAATCCGGTTCCTCTAACTGGAGTGCTGAGCCATTGAGATTGATGCTGCATTGAACAGATTTTAACTTACCCTCTGATAAAACTTCATTCCTGCGAATGTCATTTACCCCTGCCGAGCGTATTGAAACTTTATTTTCAAGCCAGCCGAGTATAGATATGCTGACAGGCTTTTCAGATTTATTAAGAACAGAAAAAGAATATATTGTGCATGGGAGACCAGATTTTTTTTCATCCAAGGGAATAAATGGAGAATAAACATTTGCAGTAATTTCTACCGGCAGCTCTTTAGAAATGTAGCGTATAGTAGCCATTGGATAAGTTGCTTCAAAAATAATTTCATCCCAGTCATCTGCATTCATTTTCTTTAAAAAGCTTTTATCGCCTATTTGAATTTTAAAGGCAAAACCTTGTTCCAGTGGCCGTATATCCTTGGCAGGTTGTACATAGGCTGAGCCATCTCTTGACCGGACTTTCTTTCCAACGTGAAGTTCGCTGCCCCAATCCACAGATTTTGGATCTATACCCTCCTGCTGAGAATTAAAAATATCCCATAACCATAGGCGCCCATCACCCCCCAGATAGACTGTACCGGTGTTGATGCCACCAACCGGCATTCCAATGTATTGAAGCTCATTTTTGCTCTTAAAGTATTTACTTACAGAACCCCGATTATATAATGATTTTACCCATTGCGGGTTCAGCTTTTTATCTACAGGTATATTGTGTACCAGTTCTCCCGGCAAAAATGGGCCGGCAATAGCTCTGGCCCTCGAGGCATACATTCCGGTAGCAAATATTCCGGAGGTCTTTAAAAAAAATCTTCTTTGCATAAGGCATTAAAAGAATGTTAAGAATTCAATCTTAAAAAATATAAAGGAGAATCAATAATGAATTGGTTCCTTTATGAAAAATACATTAATTTAATTTTTTAAATCAGATAAGACCCAAAATTATTTTTATGATTTTTTCTAAATTAAACATACTCAGAATTACAATTCTTTTTACCGGATTAATATGCCTGTCCCAGTTTTCCGCTGCACAAATTTCATTTACATCAGGCGAATTGAAAATGAGCCTCAGCAAGCAGGGATCTGTTACAGAATTATCCAATTCATCTACAGGCAAAAACTATATTTCTACTGATACTCTATCACCTCTGATTACACTGGTAAGCAAGAATATACGGTACCAACCAAGTTCTATGAATTATGATAAGGTTCAGAAAAAAATCACACTTGGATTTAAAGAATCGGGAGTAAGTATTGACGTGCTTACAACAAGTAAAAGCACCCATCTCGTTTTGGAAATTATTAAGGCAGTACCAGAGAGTAAAATCGATGCCATTATTTGGGGGCCATACCCTAACACAATTGCTAAGACCATAGGCGAGATCATTGGGGTAGTTAGAGATGGTGAGGTATCCCTTGGCATACAGGTTTTAAACATCAAAACACTTGGTGGTGATTATCCTAGCGCAGAAGGTAGCACTTGGGCGAGAGGTATTGCGGCAGTTTCATCAAAATGGGGAAGCAAATTGCAGGCCTATTCTATTAACAGGGATCACAACCGTTTTGTGGATGCTTGGGGAGGGCTTTACAAAAACATGCCTGTAAAAGCATTAACAGGTGAAACTGTTGTTGGAAGTAAGATTGCAGTTTTTTCCTGTCAAGAGCCCATGACATTCGACCGACTGGAGCAAATTGAAATCGCCGAAAACCTTCCGCATCCAACCGTAAATGGAGTTTGGTTTAAAAAATCAAATCTTTATGGTAAATCCTATATGATTTCATCCTATGGTGAAAAAGATATAGATGAAATGATTGGGTACACCAAACGCGCGGGACTGGTATCCTTGTATCATGAAGGACCTTTTAAAAGCTGGGGTAATTTTATTTTAAATCCTGAGCAATTCCCAAATGGAAAAAATGGTTTAAAAAATTGTGTGGACAAAGCACATGCAGCGGGTTTGTACTTGGGAATGCACACGCTTACTAATTTCATCAATACCAATGACCCTTACGTATCACCTGTACCCGACAATCGGCTTAGCTTTACAGGAATTTCCACCTTAAACAGAAACATTGATGCTGATCAAAATACGATTGAGGTTATATCACCGGAGTATTTTAATGATGAAAAAGCGAATAACCTGCATACCGTAAAAATTGGATCTGAATTGATACGCTATAAAACCGTAAGCAACACTGCCCCTTATTTGTTATTGGATTGCCAGCGTGGTGCCTTTGGAACTGTGAAATCTGATCATAAAGCCGGGGAACAAGTAGGAAAACTTTTTGATCATTCATACAAGGTGTTCTTTCCAAATCTAGATATGCAAAGAGAAGTTGCGAAAAACATAACTAATCTGATGAATGAGACCGGTGTAGATCATCTTGATCTGGACGGGCATGAAGGTGCGCTGGCATCCGGTCAGGGTGACTATGCGCTTGAGCTATTTGCCAAAGATGTTTATGATCAGGTAAAACACGATTTTATTATTGGGACTAGCCTCAGCAAAACATTCTACTGGCATATCGGCTCCTATTATAATTGGGGTGAGCCTTGGTACGGTGGATTTAAAGAAAGTATGCAACAGTACAGAATAGATAATCAGGGTTTATTCGACCGAAATTATATGCCACATATGCTGGGATGGTATCTTCTTGCAGAGAATACTACCCTTCCGGAGATGGAATGGATGTTGTCGAGAGCCGCCGGATATAATGCAGGATTTGCCATGGTTGCAAGGCCTGCTGCCTTGAGAAAAAACCCGCTTTCAAACCAATTGCTTGATGCTATCCGTGAATGGGAAAGCGCACGTAATGGAAATGCTTTCAGCAAAGCTCAACAAGAGAATTTAAAAAACCCAAAGAACGAATTCCATCTTGAAAAAAGAGATGAAGGCAAATGGACGCTCCATCAGTATGCGATGTCACCAGTTTTTACAAGAGAAAAATTTGAACGTCAACCGGGCGAACCCACGCATACCACTTGGAATTTACAGTATAATTGGAAAGAACA
>Ga0105054_10008694_pt1 | contig 13370 bp, 12 predicted proteins | sample BON02_FD_78091 | JGI IMG/M metagenome (GOLD analysis project Ga0105054, IMG submission 78091) | Freshwater microbial communities from Lake Bonney liftoff mats and glacier meltwater in Antarctica - BON-02 (megahit assembly) | ecosystem: Environmental > Aquatic > Freshwater > Ice > Glacier...
ATATCTCTGCATATATATATATATGTATTTCTATACATATATATATAGACAGATATATACATATACATATATATATATATGTATGCATATATATATATATATGTCTATATGTACAAATATATACATAGATGTATATACAAATATGTATATACATATATGTATATATGTATATATATATCTTCATATATATTCATAGGAAAGAGAGGCATCAAGACTGCGCCAACTCCAACGTGAGCCTTCTTGGTCTTTATCTCCTTGTTCACTTGAATGTCAGCCTCGCCTTTCTCTCATGACAGGTGTCCTTTCTCTCATGACAGGTGGCCAGCGACTATCACAATCTGTAAATCGAGTATCCCACTATCTGTCAAGGCCTGTGGTGCGCACGACTCAAATACCTCTCGTGAGTCCCTCAAACATCTCTCGTGAGTGCCTCTTCACTATAATACCTGTCGTCAGTCACTCAAACACCTCTCGTCAGTCGTCGCACTCAAATACCTCTCGTCAGTCGCTCTTCAGTCACAGTCGCCGCACCTGAGTCGCTCTTCCCGCCAGCACCACTTGGCCTTATGAAAAACGCAAAAAAATCTTAATAAGAGTGTGCATTTTGTGCATGGATGTCTACTTCCTTTTTATTACGATATCCCCCATTTCAATGAGCAATTGTTAAGACAAGATGGGGTGACTCGATGGGAGAGTGGTCTGGATGATAGAATGACAATCATTTGACATAGCTATTATAAACATGTTGCTAAACCCAACTGGAAACTCACACATCGAAGCGAGAGAGACACACACAAACGCCCACCGTGACACGCAGCGAGTGGTTGTTCTTAATCTCACACTCACAGACAAACACACCCTCAAACACGCACAATCACAAAGCAAGAGAGAGGTAGGAGAGAGAAAGAGAAAGACAGAGAGAGAGAGGAGGGGAGGCCAGACACACAGATTGCGACATAGCGAACAAGTCAGACTATCAGGACAAATACCCAGACGCACCAGACCAAACGTACACAAGTGCACACGCTCGCATGCCCACCCAGAAGAGATAGCTTGCCGCGGGCTTGCTTGTTGTTTGCTTAGTCCAGTTTGATATACCGCATAGATATGATGTCATTACATAGTAAAGGGAGCTAATGAGTAATGTGTGCGTATGTGGCACAGAGTTTAGCTGTTTGCCGTATTCTTGTCTGTGCATGACTCTGGATACGCATTCGCATCATGCATACTCACGCTCAAGCTCCCGCTTTGGGTGCCTGCAACATGCACATCCATCCTTTGGCCGATCATGTTGTCTTAGCAATTCCGTTTTAGAATAAATGCAAATCGAATTAGGTGTTAGCAGAAGAATTGAAACTTCAAGTAGGCGCCAAGGTGAGGAGACCAGTCAGTGTTGCGGCAAAAAAAATGCTTGCACATTTTCTATCCGAGCCAAGGCTCACCAGCTCAGGAAATGTACTTTTTGTTCTCTGATATTTTGTTGCAACCAAGATCAAATAGATGGTAGTGAGCGCCGCAGTACTCTTTTAGCGAATCCGTCTTATCAAAAGATGGCCATCTTCCCTGAAACAAGGGAAGGACACGTGTACAGTTCCAATGAATCTGCACGGGGTTGGTCGCTCCGCGAGGCCAACGTCGAGGTAGGCACCAAAGGCGCAAGGATGGGCAAGACACAGAAAGGACACTGCGAAGGATCATTTATTACAAACGTGCTAGCAATCAGCGTATTAGCAATCAGCGCGACACCTTTCTCTCGCCGTCAGAACCTCTTAGAACGGACGTCAACAAAAATTTCGTTATAGAACGAGTTCCGAACTAGAAAACTCTGTTCTAGAAATCAACCATGTCACGAACGTGACCACTGTTCTCAGTGAGACCACAGCCTCAGATAGAATATCTCGCTCTTTTTCACCGAGACGCCTTACCTTGTGCCGGGGTAACCTTTCTGATTCATCACTTTCTAGCTAGCAGTGAGCTAATACCCACTTTCTAGGAGTGAGCTAATACCCAGGCGGCTTGGCATTGTCTGAAATACATCACCATATCTATTTACTACAGCCACATGTCACGATGGTACACCCCACCCCCCCTTTTTTGGACTTGTCCAAGAGTGTTCAACACCCTGGACGAGGGAATGCAAGTGCAATTTTCGTGTCTACTACAGAGGTTCGATTGAACATTCGGTGTTTGTTTCTGAAAACAACTTGTTTATGCCAAAACATCGGTTGAAGGGCCTTGGAGGTTGAACGCGTGTGGACACATGCACACAGACAAACACACACATCCTGCCTCGTTGGTGTAGGGCACACACATCCTGCCTCGTTGGTGCACACAGACAAACACACACATCCTGCCTCGTTGGTAAGTGCCCTACTCGTTGGTAAGTGCCCTACTCGTTGGTAACGTGTAGGGCACTCCACGGTCACTTTAAAAGGTGATATATCCTCTCTACACGCGCCATCAGCGCAAGGCATACAGAGTTTTAAAATTTCCTCAATTTTGTGTCAGAAATTTTTGTTTTTTTTTTCAAAGAGAAAAGTCTGCCACCCGCAAGCAAAACTGTCCAGGATGCTGACTGGTGCATGTAGATAGGGTGGCAGAATATGTGTGAAACGCAATACATTGGGAACAAGGAGCGGATTCCAACGCCCTACATACCTTGTGCTTGTGGTGCGTCTAGATGGCAGCAAGGACCCATAGGATGTGGGCCGTTTTCCGTGAAAGAGCCCTATTGATTGATGTTGCTTTTATTGCTTCGTAAGAAATAGTCCAGTAGCTTTGCTAGAAGCTCTGTGTGCTCGAATCTTGTCTTTAGATTCGTGAATATCGGTTTTTTCTGACATTTTTTTTTTTGTGTGTGTGCAAGGTCTCTAACAAAGCCTTAATTAGTGTTACTTTGCGCAAAGTGACCTACAAATTAGCATCCTTTGGGTGTTTGTCATCCTCCAAAGAGGACGCAGCATCTTGTAGAGGTGTTTTAAAGCAGACTGTGTCATTATGACGTGTATCAGTGTTTTGTATCCTACATATCATTTGCACCTCGAATTGGTATGCTCAAGAATGACGCATTTCATTTTCTGACACCCTACACACACCAGCTAGCACCACGGACTGAAATGCTGGAGGATGCAGAGGTATTGATCAATACGACTGTCATGGATGGCGAGAAGTCCACAGTCCAGATTCTGCGGGAGATTTGAAAAGGCATGTCCCCCTTCATATGTGTGTCACAGGACTCATTTAGGTGCATGCCACGAATCATGCACAAGAGTGATTTCACTGATTTGGTGGAGGAGGAAGAGAGGTTTGATTCGGTTTGATCTTATCTGACTTCTAATCAGATCGAACCGAATTCCTTTGACAATCTGCTTGGACAAGACTCCACGCTGTCACATTCAGTGCACTTCTCTGCGTCAACCCTGCAGGTTGTGTTTAAACTTACCCCTCCGCTTCGCCCTTGCCTTTCATTGTCTGAAGGTGTGGGACCTGAGTGTGCGTGTGTGTAAGTGTGTGTGTACGGGTGTGTGTACGGGTGTGTGTATGTGTGTGTTTCTTTGTGCGTGCGTGTGTGCGTGTGTGTGCATGTATGTATGTGTGAATGTGTGTGTATGGATGAAAGTTGCGAATGAAGGGCGATAGTAAATATGTGATGAAATTGTAACTGGTTTGAAAATGTAGAAGAAATTAGCTAAGTGTGGCGAAATAAAACAACAAGAGACTGTCCCCCGCCCAAAAAAAAAGACACTGTCCCCCGCCTCCGCCTTTAATTTGTGAGGAGGGAATGTATTTGGTTTGACACACGCACAGAAATATACATGCGCACTCACACACATACAAACATACCTATTTATATACAAACAAACATACTTACCTGCATACATATATTCATTCATTCATTCATTCATAAATACATACATAGATACATACATGCATACATAAATACATAAATACATACATACAGACATGTATGCATACATACATACCTGCATACGTACACTATACTAGAGACTCCACGCCTACACACATTAGCTCAAACAACTCAAGAAATCTAAATCTTACACCGGGCTGCATGCCGCAGTGCTTTCGACCAAAATTCGACTGAACTCAGCTCATCGCCCGAGGATTCTCAAGACTACACTTCGACTTCGCACTTTATAGAAGCCAGAGGTAAAATCTTGAGCTTCTTGCACGCGCTTTCTCTCTTCGCTCTTTTTCCTCCCCTCTCTCTCTCCTACTCTCTCTCATTTGCTTTCTCCATCTTGTCAAATGACTGGCGCCGCCACTGTCATTGTATCTTAGATGTCAGCTCTCCGTTTCGTCCCCCTCTCCCTTTCCCCATTCCTCTTTCAACCTTTTTTTAATTTCTTTTGTCTCTCTCTCTCTGCGATTGGGGCAGGTTCTGACCTAATAAAATCACGCTATATTGTTATGAAGAAGCTGATGCGCAAACGATTTCGCCAAAGATTTCTGGAGGGCGCTCAGTATCAAACTCGATTAACACTAATGAATTTGATAGGAACCTTGGCCTTCTCCTTTATGTCAACGTGGGCATATTCATGCATATGATGATTGAATTTATAATATATACGTTCGTGACAATTTATGTTTATGCCAGTGTATGTGTGTTTGCATGTGCGTCTACGCGCCTATCTATCTGTGTGTGTGTGTGCGTCTCTATTTTTGTCTCTGCCTCTATCTACGATTCTGCCCCAGTCTGTGCCTGTGTCTATGTCTATGTCTTCTGCAGTGTCTATATCTGTGTCTATATCTGTGTCTGAGTCTATGTCGGTGTCTGTGTTTTATCTGTGTCTGTTTTTGTGTCTGTCTGTGTCTATGTCTGTGCTTCTCCCTGTGTCTATGTCGCGTATTCTGCCTGTCTCTGTTTCTGTTTCCGTCTCTGCCTCCGTCTCTGGCTCTGTCACGGTTTTTAACTCTGTCCCTGTCACGGTTTCTGTCTCTGTCTCCATCTATGAATGCGTCTCCGAATCTTTCTCTGTCTCCGTCTCTGACAGCGTCATTGTCTGCGTCTTTGTGTGTTGCACTACATCATGGGTTGTTGTGACACTCTTGTGGGTAATTTAGAATGATGATGCGTGTAGGAGGACGTCAAAATGAGAGGTCTGGCTCGAGACACCCTTGTAGCAGACCCCCTGACGTCAGCTCACCCCTCCAGTACATGGCTGCATGTGTGTGACATAATCCCTGCGTGCTACACGGGACATCCGGCGTCGCACCCCGACGCCATGTATACTTCGAGATCAGTTTACTACCGTAAATATTGTTCCCTATAGCTCTCTATAATTCGAGTCGCTCCTTACGAGTCACAACCCCAAAGGAGTCACGACCCTCATCAGGTCAGACTCTATCAGTGTGTGAGAGAGCCTGCACCTTCGCGAGTACATTCATCGCGTATTCAATGGCCCAAATAAAGTACAGCTCAAGAGTATATTTGTGTGAGCAATAATGCACGCTTAACTATAGATACGGAAAAAGCAGCAGGATTTTTGCAAAAGATGATGCAGGCAATTCTGCGAACAATAAGTCCAATTCGTTCTCGAATGTGAATGAGTCCGTCTGGTACATGTACAGACCCTGGAGGAACACGGCTCACATCGTTTAATTTCTTTCCACCAGTGCTCGTACAAGATTCTGATCTGACAGAAACTGTGTGTTCGTGTGCATGCACGTAGTAAATGTGCGCGTGCTTGGCACTGCGTGCGTGCTTGCATTTATACACTAGCACTCACACGTACATACGTACATCTATGTAAATGCATGCACATATGCACACAGCACACTGTGTCACAGTGTCACACAAACACAACACGGGCACACATACGCGCATACACACATGGATACATACTGTGTCATTCACACATATTTACTCGTGCGTATGTACAACGAATGTATGTATGTCATGTACATATACGTGACGTACGTGAGGACAAAGCAATCTTGTGTTCTAGTTGAAGTTGAGATAGTCGACATTTGGTCATGGGGGGAATATTCAAAAAGCAAAGAGAACAAATACAATCGTGTGGGAGACAACGAGGGGGATTCAGAAAAATGAATGAAGACCCCCCTGTGACGAGTCGGTACAGATCCATTTGACTCTCATACGCATTCATTTCCAGTCAGAAAGTTCTTCAGTAAGTAAGAACTTTTGCAGTTCTGGCGGAAGGATTTTAGGTGGAACAGCTTCTGTGTGGTCTTTTGACCATTTGAATGAAGTTGACGAGTAAAAAAATCCAAACAGCTATTCAAGACATTCCTGAAGAAGCCCTTGGAAGCATGCCACATGTGATGACGATGATGGCTGTTCAAAAAAAATTAATCTAGTACCTTTAGTGAAGGGTGTTGAAGAGGGAAGAGACGTGAATGTGCCCGAAAATGCGCTTTAGATGTATCAAGCCTCAGCTGCTCCGTACACAAACGTCGGCGTCTCTCGTTGTATCCTTACTCTCTTTGCCCCTTGTCACTCTTTTCAAAACCTTCATTTGCCCACATTTGCACACTTTTTGCTAGTTTAGCTCTGTTAAGCAGAATTGCTGTTCGTGCTTCAGATGGTCGGCAAGAACTTGACAGGCATTCATGTCACGTATGGATGAGTCATGTCACACTCTACATGTCACACTCTACATACCAATGTCGCTCACTTGCAAATGAGGCGTCTTGTGTCTGAATTTTCAGTGACTTTGACTGCCTCTTGTTGTGTACGGATGCGCCCTTTCACATATGAATGCGGCAGGTCGCAAAGCGACTCGGAACACGAACCAATGTCACGTCACACACCTGTGTGTGTGCACAATACACCATGAACTAGTATGATATGACACAGCAACTAGTATCATGTCACACACCAACACACGTAGAACGAACTAGTATCATGTCGCAGAACCTACACACATGACTCGGCGACCAGCACCAGGAGAGGCTTCGGCAACACACGAGCGAGTGGCGAGCAAGGGAGGTGGGACGCGAATGGAGAAGTGAGGAAGGAGGCGACATAGGAGCCTATGCCGAGGGAGGAGTGCGCGTGTCTAGGCATAGGAGCCGAGGAAGCAGTGCGCGTGACATAGGAGCCAAGGGAGGAGTGCGCGTGTCTATTTTCATTTCGACCAAGACAATGACGTGTAGGTTTATGTGTTGTTGTTGCACTAATCGACTAGGGACTGCCTATCATGACCTGCAGCTGCCAAATTGTAATAAAACTTGAGACAAAGCCATACCTATCAGAAGAGGTCTCTTCTACACAAGAGACCTGACACTTTCGAGTGTGCGCTGTGGGCCGCAGCGTCCATACCTGTTGCGTCAACGCCTTTTTCCCACTTTTCCTGCCGCCCCCCCCCCTGCGTTAAAGCAAAAATCTTCCCAGAAAATCCTACCTACGATTTGTCTCCTTCGTTTCTTGCTGCTTTCTCCCCGTCCATGCACTAGCTTGGAGGAGACGTTCTCTGCCACTAGTGCGGTGCGTTTAAAGCAAAGGAGCAAAGTGCGTGGAAGAAAATGGAGCATTCTTCATCACACACATTCTTCATCACACACTTTCTTTCATCACTTATTTTCTTCATCACACACATTCTTGCCTCAGCGGTGCCTCCTATCTATTGTATCAAGCAACGTGCCTTCAGAAAGAGGGACCATTTGTATAAGATAATCGTACAGACTTGTGACTCGGGATTGTACTTTAAAAACACCCTAATCTTATACGCTCTTACCTGTTAGGCCTCCTGCCTAATACATCCAGCCGCACGACTTGAAATCTTGAAGGAACTGTGGTATTTAAAACAAGGTTTGAAAGCAGACTGGACCCAGGTGGGTCAAGAGGACGTCAAGAGAGAGAGACAAGCCGCACCAAGGTGGGTTAAGAGAGAGACACACAAGCCGCACCAAGCTTTCAAACAAGACTCCACCAACCTGCGTCAAGTCTCTCTCTCCTGCGTTGACCCTCTCACTTGACTTTGTCTCGTGACAGGTGGCCAGCATCTATTACAATGTGTCAGGTTGCATGTATCATAAACTAGGCCGTAATGTGTCAAGTTGTGTGGTGCGCACAACTGTAAAGCAAGACTTGAGTCGCTCTTGACTTGCCTCACGTTGGCCACACTCAAGTCATGCGCCACACCCACTTACGCCACACTAAAGTCACATTTGAGGGCGCGCAGCACGCGCGTATTCGATTACCTTCGCACTCATACACAATTTGTGCACTTGCCCTGAAGAAAATTCCATGAACCTGTCAGTCGCAACCAAAGACAAAGGCTCGACACTTGAGAGTTGCTCTTCCCGGGCCTCTCTTCGGAAAAAAACTACAAATACGGTGCGGTGTTGCCCGGGCTGACATGGACGAAAGCATACCAAAGGGACCCACTCGCAATTGAACTCACGTTGGACATGAAGTGTGCTATGACATGATGTATGCTATGACATGATGTGTGCTATGACGTGATGTGTGCTATGACATGATGTGTGTTATGGAGTCTCTTCAACCAAGCTGGTGTGTGGGGTTCCACAAACGTTGTTTTCGGTACCACATTTTCAAGTTTTTCTGTCTCGATTTGTCTTCTGGCGAGTTTTTCTAGTTTCCGGATTTTGAAACCTTGATTTTGCTATTGTAATCGAACACTGGAGCAAATAAGAAAACAAGTCCAAAACACACGAAAACCCGGTAAATTCGAGTTGAGGCCGAATTGAGGGATGATGTCAAGCATTCAAAATCAAATATTAGGTGTGACAATCAAATAAGTAAATGTGAAATATGTAAGAATTTGAGCTTGTTGTTGTTGTCTCTTTATTAATTCAACTCAACCCCCAGACCTGGAATGTGTCCAAACCATGAAGGAAACCACACTGGTGACGTAAGTCCGAGTTGAGGCCAAACCAAACACGAGAGTCCACATCCACACTATCGAGACGCCACGCACGCCAAGGTCCCAGGGAGGGGCACGGGGGCGCGCGGCGAGCGGAGGGGCTTCAGCCCCGGAACCACCGCGCGCCCCTCGCTATTTCTACGAAACAATTTGTCCAAAATTTGACATCAGCCAAAGCCCTTCCTGTTGGTTTTTTTTCGACAAACAATACGATCAACTCGCGATCAAATCGCTACTCACAAAATACATGCTCGCGCGCATGCATACTCACCCCAGCGATGTCACATTGCCACTATCGTCGATGCGACCAACAGCAGTCACTGTGACGCCATCACCATCATATGCCCGTACCCGTTTAGACCCGGCCGACTGCACATCATCGTCTAGGCGACTCTCGCCGCTCGCCAGGTCAACAGACTGATAAAAAGCAAGATTTGCAGACAACCCACTCATCAGCAGTGCATTTGCCGTGGCTTTCTGACTCGCCAATTTGTAAGCATCACACGCGGTTGAGTAGTAGGGTCCGGAGATACAATCATCATATGGCGGGACCACCCCTGACTGGAGGGGTAACAACCTGACACCAGTCAATGGCGCTCCCAATGCCGATACCAGATCACCACGGACGCTACAAGCACATCCACCATCCCCACACACAACACAATGACACACCGCACAACACACACGCCAGCAAACAGCAAAAATAGATAGTCAGAGAGGCAGATGCTACCCGCAGCAGCACACAGCATACCAACGCGATTCGACCAATAAGTCGATTTTTGCGCAAATTTTTGGTGCTGACTCAGAGAGAGAGATAATGTTGTTTATTGGAAAACTAAACCTGGGATACCCACTGTCAGTTTTCAATAAAAACTCTACTCTCAAAAGGAAGATCAAGTGCTGACTCGAATTGATTGGTTCCACATATTTTCAAGTTGGGCGAGATTTACAAAAGAATGTCACCCGATTTGTGACATTTTGGCAACTATTAAGAGAAATACTAATCATGCCCGGACAACAATTGGTAAATAAATAAATACCGCCCCGGAAATACACGTCAACTACAGTATAAGGTAGATAGTTGTACACTGGTATATACACTGGCAGTATATACACTGGCAGTAACTACGAGTCATAAAAAACTTGATTGAATGAGCCTGTCGTGTTTCAGGATAATGATGATTGTCGATTCCTTTAAAACCCCTCCCTCCCCAGCAGCATTCCTAACTCAATCGCGAACCGCAAAACAGTGTATTTCAATTAAGTCTATCACCCATTTTTAGCGGCGATTTGGATTTCTAAAATAGGAGTATAGTTCAAAACGAAAAGCAAAGAGAAATGCCATTAAATTTTCCACCAGCCCGGGCTGCAGCTGGTGGATGTTTTCTCCCCAACACAGTGCGCAGTGTTAAAATTGCAATGCACATCTTAACTGTACCGCCATTGCACCAAAAATCGCGGACTGAGGGCTCATCTCGAATTTTTTTTTTTCTTCAGGTGGCTTCAGGAGACTCAACTCGATTTTTTGTGAAAACAAGGTTCACAAGTTTTCCCCGGAATTTTTCCGCTCTTCTCGGCGAAAGATGAAAAGTTGGCACACAGCCACATTTAAGAACTCTAAACATCCATCCGAGTCAGCCATGGGTCACAGCTGAAATCGAGTGGCGCGCGGCGGCTGCAGGGCTGTGAGCCAGGGTAGGGGAGGGTTTGTTACGGGGAGGAAACATGCCCTATCTAGGGGTCCCACCAATTCCCCCCCTTTGTTTGGATCTCCCCTGATGACACGCGGCAGCTTCGGCGCGGCGCGGCGCCTTCTTATCTGACAGGGCGGTAGCATTTGCTAATAGGTCTGCTGTATTGGAATCTGTCAGAGGGGCAGGTGCACTGGTTGGGGCCAAGGCAGCCTCTGTTGAGAATGCACCAGCTACTGATGGGTCAGCCTCTGCTCCTGCTTCGACAACGGTAGTGCCTGTGGGCAAGTTTGCAGTGCTCAAACCTGGTGCAAGGGCGGCTGCATTTGCTGATGCTGATGGAGCACCTGTTCAAGAGCCCTCAGCGCACAAGGTTGAGGGGGCATAAGCTGCCTCTGCGAGGTGCAAGACAGCGCCTGGTGATGATGGGTCTGCAGCGCCAACGCCCGACGTGGCGGTAGCTGCATTCGCTGACACTGCGGCAGTGCCTGTTGAGGTGTTGGTGGCGTCGGATAATGCCGTTCAAGAGACTGCTGTGCCCATGCCGAAGTACACCTCCGCTTGCCGCGCGCCCACTGCGAATGAGGTAGTAGTTTTGATGGGCCTTGAGGTTCGTGACTGTTTGATTAGAGTCGCTGGAAACGAGTTGCGGCAAGAGTATGCATGTTGCAACGCGCATTTTACAACGCGCATGTTACAGCATCTCTCATGCAAACATTCTAGTGACAATTCTCGCAACTTGCCAAGTACGTCATCGCTCTAGAATTCCATCAGGTGCTTTCATGAGGCTTCAAGTTACACCAATACCACCGCCAACCACCCATCCACACACACACATCAACTGAATCAAACCTCGCCGTGCGCACTCAATGTATGCAACTTACATGTGCATGGGAAGACAGTCATGGATAAACAAGACGCACACCTCTTGTGCTTGTTACTCGTTACTCGACTCACTGCCTATTTTTGCAGAACGCGATTCAAGTGCAGCTTCACCGTGGTAAAAAACCCCATTGTATTGTACTGGGAAATGAAGCTGCAAGATGACATGCACGTCAGAAATGTGCCAGCTGCAGCTTCCGTGCAACGGTTCAACTGGTCGGGTCCCCCTCCTGGAACACGAAACTTTCTGAAGGAACACCTCGTACATGTACGAGGTGTTCAGTGAGAATTTTCGTGTTCCGGGAGGGGGGCCAGTCGAACCGTTGAGAGGAAGCTGCAGCTGGCTCATAGCTGACGTGCCGGTCATCTTGCAGCTTCATTTCCCAGTACAATACAATGGGGTTTTTACCACCGTGAAGCTGAACTGGAGACGCGTCGTGGAAAAATAGACACTCTCATCCTTCCAGTTGTGCGAATCATCCGTGTGTGCCATGCGCACTGTCACCGCTGACAACGTCATGATACGGGTCATAGGACAACATTCTGGGCAGTTGTGCGAAAATGTCAGATTTGCAGAGCCACACACAGCAACTCCAGGCAGTGGTTTCTTTTCACATTTATTAAGTGATTCATGATTATTACACAGAGCTAAAAAGGTGAGTTGGTTTACAAGTAGTAGACATATGAAGGACATTGCATTCTCATTACGCATAATCGCTTTTCGGCGGGCGTGCAATTGCTTTTGCTGTATCCTCCCCGTTGTGGCTAGCATCTTGACCATGGCAACTTAGTTGCCCCAGCCAAGGATGTTGCCGCTGCTCTTGCCGCCAGGGGCTTGGTGCACCTTGATGGCAGGCGCGCCAGTGTCACCAAAACCCTTGTTGGCAGTCTGAGCAGGGGCAGGAGTAGCCTGGTTGGCCGGCATGTTCTCGTTGTTGTTTACGCCGGCACCGATGCGGCTGTCGACGAAATCGCCCTTGCGTGCACGGGAAGAAGGAGCAGACGACATGGCGTTAGGGTCGCTGCGCTGCTGCTGCTGCTTCGGAGCCTGTAAAAGTAACATGAACGAATTAGCACAATTGAGTGAGGACGCCAAAAGATAGCGCCATCTTTTTGCTGGCAACCAAAACAGGAGAAATCATGAGGTTCAGCGCAAAAAACTGACCGGAGCAGCGTCACCCCAGCCGAAGGAAGTTCCCATGGAGTTGTTGCCACCGGGGGGGGCATGCAGGCGGGTCGACGAACGGCCCGAGCTGTGATCGTGGATGAGATGGGCGTTGTTGATCTGTACAACCGACGCAGAACGCACACGGATCACAAAAGCACAGTAAGAACAGGATCCCACACGGTGTTGAGGTATTGCACATTTGGAGGGGGGCACAACAGCCAAGCATGCCTCTCTCCAGTGCTCCTCTACAGCCGTGTGGAGGAAGACGGAAAAACTTGCAGCAACTAAGAAGATGAGCAGTGTGTTGCGGCAAGCGCTGCCTGCATACACGGCAGAGTGACGCAGTGCTGCTCGCGCTGGCAGCGACAACAGCGCGCCTCATCAGGGACCCACTCGCAGTTAAACTCACGTTGGACATGATGTGTGCTTATGGAACACTTCGACCAAGCCGGTTTATAAAGGCGTGGTGAATTTTGAAATTTTGTCGTTTGCCCAGTTTTTTTTGGGGTCCGTGACCGTGACCGTGACAACTTCGGATAATCGTGCTAGCAGTGAGGGGATGGGAGCTGAGGAAAAACGAAAAAAAAAAAATTATTCCTGGTACTCAGCCCAAGGCCCGGGCCGGATGGCCCAAACGCCTCAGGCTGGTACAGGCGACTCCGTGAGCCGATTTCGCCGTTATCACTGCTCAACTGTGATCAACTATAACAGCTATTTTCCCGTAGGTGAACAATTTTGCATTCAACTATTATTCACGAC
>Ga0105054_10008701_pt1 | contig 13362 bp, 7 predicted proteins | sample BON02_FD_78091 | JGI IMG/M metagenome (GOLD analysis project Ga0105054, IMG submission 78091) | Freshwater microbial communities from Lake Bonney liftoff mats and glacier meltwater in Antarctica - BON-02 (megahit assembly) | ecosystem: Environmental > Aquatic > Freshwater > Ice > Glacier...
GGCGGGGCGGGGGGGGGGGGTGGGGGGGGAGGGGGGGGGGGGGGGGGGGGGGGGGGGGGGGGGGGGGGGGGGGGGGGGGGGGGGGGGGGGGGGGGGGGGGGGGGGGGGGGGGGGGGGGGGGGGGGGGGGGGGTGCGGAAGGGAAGAGGTCTTCTTGTTAGGGGTGTGGTGTGAAAGAGGCTCGGGTGAGAAGCGTCTTCAGTTGCTTGTTGTGCGTGGTGTGTGTGTGTGTAGGGCTTTGAAGGGTGTTGATGTCGTCGTAGGTGATGGGGAAGGGGGGCCGGTTAAGTAGTTTTCCGTGGGGCGGCCGTGGGAGGAAAAACGAATCAGGCGAAAACACTAATCCATCGACGCAATCGCAATCGCAAATCAATCTCGCCCCGCCCCTCTGACCCGACCGCCCCTTCCCCCGCGACCGTAAGGAACAAGTGAAACGTGCTTTCATGTGTGCTCCGCGGGTCCAATTTGCGTTTGGGGGGGCAGGGGCGGGCGGGCGAGGGGGGGGGGTCCAAAGAGACTGAGCCCGCATCATCTCGATGGCCGGAGGCAAGGAAAGCTCCCACTCTTGACTCTTTCGCCCCCTATCAACAATCCTTGCGCGCGCAGCCCGGCCGTCGGCCCGAATGTACCATTCACGAATCATCCCATCATCTTTCCTACCGGCCATCCCGCTGCCCCACACGCCGCCTCGCCTGGCGCCCTTTGCCCGCGCCTGCCCCCCGCCCCTTCGCCCCTCCCCCGCCGCCCCGCCCGCTTTCTTCGCTTGCCTTGAACGTTCAGGCGGGGGCAACAACCAACAATCAATCCACGCACGGCCGTGGTGGGGCACTCCCCGCCCGCGCCCCCTACAAACGCCACCGCGGTCTCGCACACCCGCCCCGCCTCCCCCGATTCACCCCGCTCAAATTTCGCAATCAGTGTGTAAAAATATCGATGTTGTCAAGACGCCCCCCCGCTGCCATCGCCCGCCGCAGCATCCGCCGTCGCAGCATCCGCCGCCGCGGGCGAGGGGGGGTAAGCACCGCCGCCCCCATCAGCCCAGAGCCGGAACCGCCCCTTGTTCGTGGCCGTGCCCGGCGAGGCGGCGGTGGTGGCGGCGCACGGGCTCGAGCCGTCGTCTCGCGGAGAGGCGGGCGCAGGCCCGCCGCCGCCGCCGTCGTCACCGCTGCCTCCCTGGCCGCCGCCGCCGGCGCCCAAGCCCTCGCCCCGCCCCTCCTCCCCCTCCCCCTCGCGAAACCCGACGCGCCGCGCGCCCGGGCGTGGCGGCGCCCGGGTGGCAGTCAACGCGCCGGCCGCCCGCTGCGCGGCCGCGACGGCTGCGGCGCGCTGGGCGGCCATATAGTCGCGCCGCAGGCAGGGGCTGCTGAGGCTTCGCCGCCGCTCCAAAGAGCCGGGCGGCCGCGCGGGCGCGGCGGCGGCGGCGGCGCCGCCGCCGCCGCCGCCCTCGCCGCCGCCCGCCGCCGCATCTTCGACACGCGCGCCCTCCCACACGGTGAAGCGGCCGTGTCGGCGCGAGGGCGGCGGGGAGAGGGCCGCCGCCGCCTCGGGCCCTCCGGGCCGCCCGCTGGCCTCGCTCTGCGGCGGCGCGCGCGGCCCGGCGTCCCCTTCCTCGCCGTCGCCGTCACCGTCGCCGTCGCCGTCGCCGGCGTCCGTCGGAGGCGGCGTCGGCGCGCACGAGGGCGCAGCGCTCGAGTCGGCGCCGGCCCCGTTGGCCCCGCTGCCCCCGCCGAGCACCACGAGCACGGGCGGGCCCCCGGCCTCGCCGCCGCCGATCTTGGCCGCCGTCACCACGACGCAGACGCCCCCTCCTGCTCCTGCTGCTGCTGCTGCTGCTGCCGCTCCCTCGGCCGGCGCGCTCGCCGGCGCCGGCGCCGCCGCCCCCGCCCCGCCGCCCCCGCACGCGCCCCCCTCCCCCTCCCCCTCTCCCTCCCCCTCTCCCTCCAAGACGCAGGCAAAGTCCCAGTTGGCCACGTCGGACGCGTAGTTGTCCATCGAACGCTGCCTGTCCAGCGACCGCTGCAACGCGGCGTCCCCTCCCTGGCCCTGGCCCTGGCCCTGGCCCTGGCCCTGCCGGCCGCCCGTCGTCGCCGCCCCCGCCCCCGCCGCCGCCGCCGCCGCTGCCGCTGCCACCCCCGCGGGCCCCCCCCACCGGAGCTGTCGTACGCGCTCGGGCAGCGGCGGCAGCCCCTCCAGCAGGTGGCGGCGAACGTAGGCGGCGTCGCGCGCGCGGCGCGCGAACCAGCGGTGCCGCAGCAGCTGCGCCGCCGTCGGCCGGCGCGACGGGTCCTTCTGCAGGCAGAGCGCCACCACCTCGCGCATCTCGCGCGAAAACAGGCGCCTGGTCCGCGCGCCGCCGCCGGTACCGCATTCGTCGCCGTCCTCGGCGGGCGCCTCGGCCTCGAGCTGCGGCGGCGGGCCCTGAAGCGTCAGCATCAAAACTTTGAGCGGGGGAAACCGGGCAAAGGGCGCGTGCCCGTGCGCCATCTCGAGGAGCGTGATGCCAAAGCTCCAGATGTCGGCGCTCGCGCCGTAGCCGCCCTCGGCCTGTTCCAACACTTCGGGCGCGCACCAGCAAGGCGTGCCGGCAAAGGTGTGGTGTCGGCGCTCGTTGGCCGCGCCGCCGCCGCCGCCGCCGCCGCCGCCGCCGCCTCCGTTCCCGCCGGCCGCGCCCGCCGCGCGCCGCCCGCCGCCGCCGCCGCCGCCGCCGCCCGCCGCCGCCACCCCGAAGTCCCCGAGCCGAGCGCGCCCGCCCCCCGCGATCAGGACGTTGCCCGCCTTGACGTCCCGGTGGATCCCGCCCTGCGCGTGCACGTAGCGCAGCGCGCGCAGCACGTCGAGCGCCACCGTCGCCACCACCGGCTCATCCAGGCCGCGTGGGTGGCTGTAGCGCATCAGGTGCGCCACGCTGCCGCCGGCCATCATCGGCGACACCAGCCAGAGCTCGGCGCCCCGGACGAGGCTGACCAGCAGCGGCAGAACGTTGGGGTGGCGGTAGGCGGCCTGCGTCGCGGCCTCGCGAACGACCGCAGCGAGGGGGCCGCCATCGCGCTCCGTCGCCACGGTCGCGCCGGCCTCGGCGGCCGCTCGCGCCGCCGTCGCGCCCGAGCTGCCGCCGCCGCTGCCGCCCGAGCCCTCGGGCAGCAGCAGCCGGTCCAGGTCAATGATCTTGACCGACACCTCGCGCCCGCCCAGCGGCAGGCACCGCGCCCGCCGGACGACGGCCGTGGCGCCGCGCCCGAGCTCCTCCCCGAGCTCGTACGCGGCGGCGTCGGCCGGCCAGCGCCCGGGGCCGAGCGCGGCGTCGGCGTCGGCCTCGTCCGGCGGCGGCGGCCAGGGACCCGGGCCGTGGGCGTGGTGGAGGCTGGGCAGGTGCAGGCCCGGCGGCGGGGGGTGGTGGGGGCGCGGCGCGGCCGACGCGAGGCGCGCGGCCACGGCCTCAGGGCGCGGGGGCTCGTGGCGCGAGGGGTGCGGCTCCGGGGGCGCCGGGGCGCGGGCGGCCGAGCGCGCCGCCAGCGAGCGCGGGCCGCTGGCGGCCGACGCAAAGCTGGGTCGTGCCGAGCCGGTCGGCGGCGTGGGCGGGGGCGTGGGCGGGCGGGCGGCCAGGCGCTGCAGCGCGGCGACGCCCGCCGAGAAGAGGTTGCCAAGGCTCTTGGATGCGCGGACGGTCCGGGTGGTGGCGGCGGCGGCGGGGCGGAGCGGCGGCCCGTCAGCGCCGCCGCCCCAGCTCCCCGCGAGGGCTCCGCTCTCGGCCATGTCGGGGGGTCGGGGGGTCGATGGCGTCAGGGCTCGGGCTTCAGCGGCGACGGCCCCGGGCCTGCAGTCGCTCCTCTGGCGGTTGGTCGGACACGGGAAGCGCGCGCCTGTGCGGCACGGTTGACTGAAAACGCTGATGAAATCCCGAGAGCAGTGAGAGGTCCTTAGAAGAGCCTCCAATCTTTGGCGATGGGGTGCGGGTCCGCGGGTGGCCCAGCGGCAAGAGCACCCGCTGATGCCTCGGGTATGAGAGTACCCGCGCGCGCGCGTCTCTGAGTGCAGGGAGGCGGGCGCAGAACGCGCGCGCACTAGGATGCGGGGTTGTGGGGGAAGGGGCGTTGCTTCTGTGTGTGACAACAAGGAGAGTCCGAGGGGAGCGAGGAGATGCAATGATTGAGCGGTGGTGTGTCGTGTGTCTTGGGCGTCGGGCGCCGGATGAAGAGGCTGTCGCGCCGAAACGACGCCCCACGAGCCCTCGGGCGACGACGCCGCCGACCGACGACGACGAGGCGTCGGGCCGACGCCGCGTCGGCGCTTTCCTTCTTTCTTCTCCCATCCCGCTATGTCCTGCCGCGGCGACGGACACACGACCCATCAGCAGCAACACAACGCCACCAACCCGCATCACTCTTTCACTAGGGCCACCAGCTCACACATCACAACGCCATAGACCCATCGACGTCCTTTCGGTCCCCCTCTCTCTCGCTTCCCCTCTCTCGCTCCCCCTCATCCCGCACCAAGCGCGCGCCACCACTCAAGGGATCTCTGCTGGCTCTCGGGCCCCTGGGCGCGCAGGCCCCGCCGCGGGCCCGGCGGCGTTTTGAGCTGCGGCAAATTACCAGAAGCAAAACGCCATGTTCTACGCCATGAACCTGGTCCAGACGCTGGACCTGGAGCCGGTGCACTTTGGGCCCAACATGCGGCAGATGATCCGGAGGCGGCTGGTGGAGCGGGTGCGTGTTTTCATTCTGGGCCGACGGATCGCTGCCGACGACGCGCGCGGGCGCCGACGCCGACGCCGACGCCAAGCGCTCAAAACAAAACGCCGCTGCGTGCCCGCCCCCTTCTCGTCTCACGACGAACAATCCCGCCCCCAAACAAGAAACAGGTCGAGGGCGCCTGCAACGGCAAGTACGGCTACGTCGTCTCGGTCATCGCCGTCACCGACGTCGGCCGCGGCAAGCTGCGCGACGACGGCTCGGGCCTCGCGACCTTCCGGGTCGAGTACCAGGCGCTGACGGTGCGGCCGTTCCGCGGCGAGGTGGTCGACGCGGTGGTCACGTCAGTCAACAAGATGGGCTTCTTCGCCGAGGCCGGCCCCTTGCAGCTCTTCTGCTCGTCGCACCTGGTGCCCGAGGACCTCGAGTTCTCGGCGGCCGGCGACGCGGCGTTCGTGTCGGCCGACGGGGCGACGCGCGTCGAGCCCGACTCGGAGGTGCGGCTGCGGATCGTGGGGGTGCGGACGGACGCGTCGGAGATCTTTGCGATCGCGACGATGAAGGACGACTTTCTGGGGGTGTTGAGTTGAGGAGTGAGTGTTTTGGATTGCGGTCGACGCAACGCCGCTGTAAAGAGCGTCGCCGCCAAAAAGTCTCTCTGCTGCAAACGATCAACACAATCTCTTTGCAAACGGGCGACTACAGGAACACACGCGCTCTCTCTTGACTGTCTCATTTGTCTTCTCTCGTCGCCAGCCCTCTCGAGTCTTCTAGCTTGTCCGAAACCAGAACAGCAACAGACGGATGCCGGTACGGACAGTTGCTTTCCTTGGTCGATCGCGTCGCTGCCCTCTCCTCTCTCTCGCGTCAACGTCGGGAGGTGATGCTGTCTCGAGGCGCGCACACGCACACGGCGGGTGGACCCGTGACGCGCGGCGTGCGCGAGCAAAAGCTCTCAGAGAAGGAGCTCACCAAAACACGCAAAATCTCCCCACGCACGCGACAGGCGTCCCTCGGCGCGCGCCTCGGCGCCCCGTCCTCCTCATCGGCGCCGAGGCCAGCACAACAGCGGCTCGCGCGGCCAGCAGCCGCCCCGGCGCCCCTCCCGCGCCCCAGGCGGCGGGCCGCAGCACCGCGGCTGCCGCCCGCGCGCGGCCAGGGCGGCGGCGGCGGCGGCGACCGCCGCACGACGGGCAATGGCGCGGTCGACGGTGCGTTTTCCGTTTTTCGTTTTTCGTCCACCTCTTTCGGGGGGTGCGGGAAAAGACTCCCTTCGACCGCCGCGCGCTCTTCCGCGCTCTCTTCCGCACTCACGCGCCTCTTTCTTCAGACCAACAACGACGCGACGACAAACAAACAAACAAACAAACAACCCTCGCGGCAAAAAAACCCGGCAGACGCCCTCAAGGTCGGCGGCGGGCTGGTCGAGGCGGCGGCGGACTTTGTGCCGGCGTCGGTGCCGCGGCCGGCCGCCAAGGCCGGCGTGGCGCTGGTCGGGGTGGCGCTCGCGTTCTGGCTGCTGCAAAAGGTGGTGTCGACCGTGCTGACGCTGGCGCTGCTGGGCGGGGGCCTGTACCTGTATCTGTCGAGGGCAGGGGGAGGGGAGGGGGAGGGCGAGAGCAAGGGGGCCTCGTCGCGGCGGCAAGGCGGCGGCGGCAAGGGCGACAGCGACGGCGGCGACGACGACGCCGACGACGACCCGCTGGCGGAGGCGCGCCGCATCATGTCCAAGTATACCAAGTAGCGCGTTGTTGTGGTGCCCTTGTCCGGCCCCTCGACTCGCCTTCTCTTAGGACTCGTGCCCAGTTGCAAATAAACAACACCAAGTGAGGGAGCGACAAGGCAAGGGAGGGGGGGGGAGACGGCTGCCGCGCGCGCCGCCTCTACGACCGGCAAACCACGACACTTGACAGGCGGACGACGACTTTCCCGTCGTGCACGTACACTCAACCAAACGCGTCCCCCAACTCAACACCTGCCAAGCAACACCCCCGAGCCTTACTCTCGCCATCAAGAACCGAACAGCGCGCGCGCACACGGAAACGCGAGAGACGTGGGCAAGTCCTCCTATTCCCCCTCCCTCCTCTCTCCACCGCCCGTCGCTGCGCGCCCTCGGCCGCGCCCGCGATCCGCCCGACCCTGCCAGGCGGCTCGCGAGGCATCTTTACTCGCGGAATCGCGCCGCGCACGCGGGGCGTCGGCCTCTGCGCTTTGCAAAGAGCAAGAGAGAGAGGCGGAGACTCCCCCCCTCTTTCCTCGCCTCTTCTTCGCCCGCCGCCCGCCATGATGGCGGCCGCGTTCGGGGGCCACGAGGGCGACGCCGGCAAGGCCCCTCGGCCGAGCCTGGGTGACGAGCTGCTGTTCAGCGACGAGGAGCGCGATCACGACGGCGCGTTCGCCAATGGCGCAGGCGCGCAGGAGGAGGAGACGAGCGAGGACGAGCAGGGCCCCGGCGGCGCCCACAACCCCGACCAAAGCCAGCAGCAGCAGCAGCAGCAGCAGCGGCCGCCGGGCGGCGGCGGCCTCGGCGCGGCGCTGCGGGGCGTCCCGATGGCGCCCCGGCCGCCGCGCGCGCCCGCGCGCGGCGCCGGCGCCGGCGAGTCGGAGAGCGCCGACAGCAGCACCCTGCGCGCCGACACGTCGCTCATGGCCGCCATGTCGCCGCCCGTGGACATCCACGCGGGCGCGGCGGGCGCCGCCGGCGGCGTGACTGCGCACGCGCATGCCGCCCGCGGCGCGTTCCCGCACCACCACCAGGCGGGCGCCGCCGCCGCCGCCGCCGCCCCCATGTTGTTCGGCGGCGGCGCCGCCGCGCGCCCGGTGGCGGCGAGCATGCCGGCGCGGTACGGCGCGCACCTGATGGGCACGTCGGCGCCGATCGCGATTCGGTCGCGGTGGGCGATCGGCGCGCCTGCGGCGGCGGCGGCAGGACCCGCAGGAGCAGGAGGAGCGGGGACGGGAGCGGCCGCGCCCGCCGCCGCCGCCGCCGCCGCCGCCGCTTCCGGTTTTGCCTTGGCCGCCGGCGACGGCCAGCGCCCGGCCATGGTCGCCGGCTTCCGGCCCCACCAGCTGCTCGCCATGGAGGGCGGCCTCGTGGCCGACCCCCCCGAGCCGGCCGACGGCGACGACGACGGCAACAACGGCGGTGCCGGCGCCGACGCCGGCATCAACGGCGGTGCCGGCGCCGACGCCGGCGGCGGGGCCGGCGGCCCCGCGTTCTTCGGCGGGGGCGGCATCGGCGGCGGCGCCTTTTCTGTCACGGGCGCCTCCCCCGCGGCGGGGCTGCGGCGCACGGAGAGGCTACGCGCGCGCAACGCCATCCTCAAGTCGACGGGCTTCCTCGAGCCCAACGCCGGCCACGCCGTCGCCGCCGCCGTTGCGGGCGGCGCGGGCGCGGCGGCGGCGGCGGCGGCGGCGCCGCGCGCCTCGTCGCTTCTGCGCCCGGCCGGCGCCCTTCCGCCCACGGGCCCCCCCGGCGCCGTCGCGTCCTCGCTCCCGTCCGGGCCCCTGCCCCTTTTGCCGCCCGCGCCGGCCGCCGCCGCCGTGCAGCCGCCGTCGGGCGGGCTCACCGCCGCCCTCACGACGATCGGGGAGGCGTCCTGAGCGCGTTGGAAAGACGCGAGAGCGCAATTGTCCGCCACTGTTTTTTGTGCGCCGCCCCTCACCCCCCTCCTCTCCCGCCCCTCGTCCGTCTGCGCCTTCGCGGAGGACGGTTGTGGCGCGCGCGCACCACCTGCCTCCTTTGACTCTCCTCCTGTCCCCCCGTCAAAACAAGACGCGCCCCCCCCCCATTCTCCCTTTTTGGGAACGTTTGCGCCGCGCGCGAAGGAGAAGACGAGAAATGAGAGACGAACGAGCGGCGTTTTTTGCCGGTTTTGCCTGCCCTGCCCCCCCTCTCGCTTGCAAGCAACCTGCACAGAACGCCCCCCCGTCTATCGTTTGTGTTTCTCTCTCCCTCTTTCGCCTTTCGACCGCGCGCGCGCCTCAGTCGCCGCCACCACAGCCAATCTATCTCGTCTGCTTGCAAGACGCCCCCCCCCCCCCCCCCCCCCCGCCCTTTTGGTTTGTTTTTTGTTGTAAAAAGGCACGCGTACGGAGGAACGACGGCGCTCGTCTATTGTCAGCCAGCTATTGTCAGCCAGCAAGCGGGCGGGGGCGCGGGGGGGGGGGGTCTTTTCTCTTTGGCGGCGAGCGAGCGAACCGGCCGCGGCTCCGTGGCAAACTAGTACGCCGACAGAGAGGGGGCAAAAGAGGGCCAGCGGTACAAGGTGGAGACAAAAGGCGCGCGGCGCGCATGAAAGCACAAAGAAGAATCTCAAAGACGCAAACAAGGACAAAAAGGAAATCATTCGTCCGAGGACGGCGGCGGCTCTCGCCCAATCAGCAGCACGCGCCCGGCCGCGCGCCCGCCGCCCCGCCCCCGGCGCCCGGCGCGCCCGGGTTGATCGTCGCCGGCCCGCCCCCCTGCCCCCCGCCCGCCGCCCCGTCCGCCCCGTACCCCACCTTGATGCCGAACGACTCGTTCGACACGTCGAACGCCCCCTCGCGCACCTTGCGGTGGATCTCACGCGCCGTGTCCAGGAACGCCTCCTCGACGTTGTGCGCCGTCCGCGCGCTGGTCTCGAGGAACACGAGCCCGTGCTCGCGCGCAAACGCCTCGCCCTCCTCGACGGCCACCTGCCGCCGGTGCGACAGGTCCGACTTGTTCCCGATCAGCATGATGGTCATGGCCGGGTTGGCGTGCTGCCGCGCGTCCTCCAGCCAAGAGGCCAGGTGCGCGAACGTCTCCCGCCGCGTGACGTCGTAAACCAAAAGAGCGCCCGCCGCTCCGCGGTAGTAGCTCCTCGTGATGGAGCGGAACGACTCCTGCCCGGCCGTGTCCCAGATCTGCAGCTTGATCTGCCGGCCGTCGATGCTGACCATGCGCGCGCCGAACTCGACGCCGATGGTCAGGTCGTGCACGGGCTGGAAGCGCTTGTCAGTGAACTGGAGCAGCAGGCACGACTTGCCGACGCCCGTGTCGCCGATGATGATGTACTTGAACAGGTAGCTGTTTGGTTGGGTCATTTATAGTAGTCGTAGGTTTGATAGTGACAGGGCCGGGAGGGAGTTGGGGAGGGAGTGGGGGGCGTCGAGTGTTATTTGCTTATGGCGAGGTCGCGTCTTTGGGAAACGGGCGGGCGCCTCGGTCGCGCGCATGCGGCATCGGCGGCGACGGCGCCGAGAAGAGACGGCGCGGCGCAACGCTCCCTGCTGTTTCGCTGTGCGTTGCGCGCGCGCGCGCGCGCGGACGCAATATCGGGCGGCGCAACTCTGGCTCTTGCAACTCACGCGTACGACATGGTGTCGCCAGGACCTCGCTCGAGCGGGAGCGCGGGAGGAGGAGGGGCGGAAACGCTCCTCTCTCTCGCCCTGTTGCGTGCGTGCCTCTCTTCCGCTCTCTCGCTTTTTTCTCGCCGGTTGATACGTGCGGCTGTGGCGCGGCACACACGCTGCGTCACGCACAGGAGGTCGCGCGCGGGCGGGGGGGACGGGGCGTCAAAAGAGCGCGGAACCGGGAGGAGGACGAGGGGAAGAAGACCTCGCTGCGAACGGTTGCCTGCTGTCCTGCTTCTTTTGAGAGCGTGGGACTGGGTTGCTTGGGGGTCGATGCAAAGGTGGTCTTGCGTGTGTGGAGGCGTGTGGATGTGTGTGGGGTGAGGCTGGACAGGGGGGGACTTGACCACAAGCGCCGGCGGCGTCGTCGGCGAAACGCAGGGCGCCAAGTCGCCGCCGACGAAGGTACGCAACGCCGGGGCGCGATCGGGCAGGAGCGCGGCCCTCGCTCGTCACACCCTCTCTCCTGCTGTGCCGCACAAAAACCCACGAGCCACGCAGCCTACTAGATCGCTCCTAGATCGCACACCCCTCGGACCTCACCACCGCACTCGCTCCCTCCGATTGACGATCCCGAAAGTTTCTTTCATCAAGCATCTGATGGCACCCACCAACGCGCCCACCCAGCGCAAGGCCGCCGCCGCCGAGCCAAAGGCCGCGCCCAAGAAGAAGGCGGCGGCCACCGCCCCTGCCAAGGCGGCCGCCGAGCCCAAGACGAAGAAGCCTGCCGCGCCCAAGAAGAAAGCACCAGCAGCAACCGCCGCGCCCAAGAAAAACACAGCCGCCGCGCCCGCGAAAAAGGCGGCCTCGGCCACGCCCAAGGCGCCGGCGCGCGTGCGCGCTCCCGCGGTCAAGAAGCCGGCGGCAGCCGCGGCGAAAAAGCCGGCCGTCGCCGCGCCGAAGAAAAAGGCGGCCGCCTCGCGCGCCGCCGCTCCCACTGCCGCCGCTGCGCCCCGCAAGCGCGCTCCGGCCGCCGCCCCCCGCAAGCGCGCCCCGGCCGCCGCGCCCCGCAAGCGCGCCCCGGCCGCCGCCGCCGCAGCCGCCGCTCCCACCGCCGCCGCGCCCCGCAAGCGCAAGGCGGCGGCCGCCCCGCCCGCCGCCCCCGCCGCCGCCGCCGCGCCCCGCAAGCGCGCCCCGGCCGCCGCCCCCCGCAAGCGCAAGGCGGCGGCGGCCGCCGCCGCCCCCGCCGCGCCGGCGCCCGCCCTCCCCTCCCTCGAGTGCTTCACCTTCGGCAGCAACCCCTTTGGCGCCCTCGGCCTCGGCGAGGACGCCACCGAGCGCATGCGCCCCGCCCGCGTGCCGCTGCCGGATGGCCGCCGGTGCGCGCAGGCGGCCTGCGGGGGGATGCACACTGTGGCGCTGGCGGCGGACGGCCTCGTGTTCACGTGGGGGGTCAACGACGAGGGCGCGCTGGGCAGGCCGACGGCCGGGTCGGCGTGGGACGCGCTTGAGCGGGAGGATGGTGAGGGGGAGGGGGAGGGGGACGGGGACGGCGGAGAGGGCGAGGAGGGCGCGGGGGCAAGCAAGGGCGGCGGCGGAAAGGCCGCCGCCGCCAAATCCTCCGCGGCAGCAGCAGCCGCCGCCCCGGCCCTGGGCGACCCGTACGAGCCGGGCGAGGTGCGCCTCCCGCCGGTCGCGGCCGGCCGCGTCGTGGCCGTGGCCGCGGGCGACGGCGTGTCCTTCGCGCTCACCACTGAGGGCGACGTCTACGGGTGGGGCTGCTTCAAGGACGACGCGAGCGGCGCCAGCGGCTTCTCGGCGGCGGCCAAGGTGCAGCGGCGGCCGGCGCTGGTCTACTCGGCGGCGGACGGGGTGGTGGTCGGCGGCGGCGGCGGGGCGGCGGAGGAGGAGGAGGAGGGGGCGGGGGCGAAAGAGGAGGAGGCCGCCCCCCCGGCGGCCAAGAAGCAAAAGACGGCGGCGGCGGCGGCGGCCAAGGCGAAAGCGTCTTCCTCCTCCTCCTCCTCCGCCTCCTTGGGCCCGGTCGTCAAGGTGGCCTGCGGCGCGCGTCACGTCGCCCTCCTCACGCGCTCCGGCGCCGTCCTGACCTTCGGCATGGCGGGCCAGGGCCAGCTCGGCCGCGTCCCGCCCTTTGACCAGAGCGGCGCGCCGCCGCTCGCCTCGCTGCTGACGCCCGCGCCCGTCGCCGCGCTCCGCTCCGCCGACCTGCCCGCGGGCGACCCCGTCGCCGACGTCGCGTGCGGCGCCTACGCCACCTACGCCGTCACCGAGGCCGGGCGCGTCGTCGCGTGGGGGCTCAACAACGCCGGGCAGCTCGCGCTGCCGCCGCCCGACGACGACGCGCAGGGCGCCGCCCAGTTTGTGTGGGCGCCGGCGCTCGTGCCGTGCTTTGGCCCCGGCGCCCCGGCCGGCCCCGTGCGCGCGATCGCCGGCGGCGAGCACCACGCCCTGGCCATCACGCGCAAGGGCGGGCGCGTGCTCGCGTGGGGCAGCCCCACGTACGGCATGCTCGGGCGCGCGGACGTCGACCCAAAGGCGGGAGGCTCCGCGAAGCACCCCCAGCCGAGAGAGGTGGACGCCTCCGCCGACGGCCTGTCCGCCGAGCCCGGCGGGGCGGTCGCCGTGGCAGCGGGAACCAACGTGAGCGCGTGCGTGACCGCCTCGGGCAACCTGTACGCGTGGGGCAGCAACGTGAGCGGGCAGATGGCCAAGGGGGGCGACGAGGGCGACTGCGCGGCGCCGGCGCGCGTGCGGCGCGCAAAGGCCTTCGGCCAGAGGCCCGTGCGCGGCGTGTCGTTCGGCGGGCAGCACGCGGCGCTTGTGGCCGGGGACGACGAGGGCGAGGGCGGGGGCGAGGGGGGCGGGCCCCTGTCGCCGGCGTAGGCGATGGGTTTTTGGTTTTGCTGGGACGGACATGGAATATCGCAGAGGCACGTGAAAAAAGAGGCACGTGAAAAAAGAGGCGGCGAAGGGCGCGGGCGCCGCCGTCGTCGGCCGCCGCGCCGGCACGCCCGACGCGCCGTCGGCCCGCCCGGCCCCGGCGGCGCGCTCGCCGTCGGCGTCGGCGGCACGGCAGCAGCAGCAGCAGCAGCAGCAGCAGCAGCCGCCACCCCGGCCGGCGGCGGCGAAGGGCGCGGGCGCCGCCGTCGTCGGCGTCTGTTGCACCGTTCACACTCTCGTGATGGTGCGCTATCTTTTGGGAAAAAGAAAGGTTGGGGCGTTCAGTTCTGTACGGGGCAATGCCGGGATGCGGAACGCTCAACGGCCCGAGCACAGCAGCACGATCTCTACCGGCGTGAGCCAGGAAGGGCGTGGGTGCCCTGCCAGCTTGGCTGCGA
>Ga0105054_10008703_pt1 | contig 13359 bp, 6 predicted proteins | sample BON02_FD_78091 | JGI IMG/M metagenome (GOLD analysis project Ga0105054, IMG submission 78091) | Freshwater microbial communities from Lake Bonney liftoff mats and glacier meltwater in Antarctica - BON-02 (megahit assembly) | ecosystem: Environmental > Aquatic > Freshwater > Ice > Glacier...
CACAGCTTCCGAAATATTAACATCGATTTGTCGCCACCGTCGAAGCAGCGCTGTGGCGGCCTGTGCCGACTGATCAGAGTTGGTGGCGTTCATGGTAGCACTAAGCAAACCAGGCCCAGATTTTCCTTGTGATTTGGAAAATGTATTCAACGTATTGATAACTGTGCGGCAATCTTTGTTCTTCAGTTGTTCAATGATCGAAGTCAAACGTTGCATCCTTCGTCTCCAGTACTCGATCTCGGTCAGTGGGTCTTTTTCGATGCTATCCCATTTACTGGACTCGTCTTCATCGATGTACGACTCCACTTGCTCGCACCACTGTGATAGTAATGGAATGAATGCATTCACCACTTCCAAAGAAACGGATGCCTGTTGGCCAAGCTCCATGTGTTGTGCCGATGGTTTCTTCAGTTCCAATCCGGCCGTCAAATTCTTCACACTGTCTTGAACTGAAGCCACAAACTTATTCAAACCGGACACGAACTCTCTCGATTCTTTCGTGGACGCTTTATTCCATTGCTCTTTGCCTTCGATTAATGGCTTAAAAGCCTTGGTCAACATGCTTTCATAGGACCCCAGAACCGAGCTATTGATGGTTCCATAACTGATTTCAAGGTCTCCAGCAACCGAAAGATCCAAGGCGTTGCGCGCCACACCAGGGGAGCTTACTCGGAAGAAATAAACAGAACTTCCTGTCAGCGGGATCGAGACTCCATCGGTTAAAAAAAGAACATCACCTGCTTCTTCTCCAGTCCAACCTTGTGGTCTAGCCTGATAGTAAAACAGCAATCTTTCAGGGCCACTCTCTCCAAAAAACGCATTCACAGTGGCTAAAGTAGCATCTTGTTTAAGAACCTTCTCAACATACAATTCATCCTTCAAACCAAGACTCTCATATATCTTCCCAATCACCCAGCGATGTCTTGCTTGGAGTGCCATGATGATCTTCTCTAGACTGCACTAACACTCGACAATCAACGCCTCTTCTTGCTTATTGCTGTTACAACGGAAAATGGGTTTAAAATGACCGTTTCAGACTATAGGACCACTTACCGTAAACACTAAACTCACGGGGGGCTACTCTCTATTTTCCACTTCTAAGGATTATGATAGATAATTCGTAAGAGCCAATCTAACCGTTTTTTCAACAATCTACACCCATGGTCTACATTTATGGTCTACAATATGTGTCAGGTGATTGATGAACCACCGAGTCGGCACTTTGGACATCGTAAGATCGACTGGAGCCTTCTTGAAGATACTGATCGGTTATAAAGTGAACCAGAATGTGGAGTTTGTTAAGCGTATTGCCACTTCTAGAAGAGTAGTGGCATGCACCAATGCACTACGACTAGTTTTCTTGTTCTCGTTTTGGATATTGGGATACGATAAGACCCCCTTTTGGTATTTTGGTTTTTGTTTATCGCTTGTTTCTCTTTGTTTGATCCTCGTTTTGAATTCAGTTGCTTTATTGATTTTTATCCTATTGTTGGGCGTCACAGAATTCGTCTTGGTAATAATTCAGAGTATTCTGTTTATATTATCTTCTGGATTTGAGTCCATGGATGCTATTTTAAATACGTCTATTCTGGTAACATTGGGATGTGTGCTTATTGGTGCTGAGTATAGAGCATTCGAGGCCTATTTGAATTCTGTTGAAGAGGCAGATGAAGAACAAGTCGTTGAATCCCCTGAGGAAGAGGATCCATTTCTCGACCTTTGAAAATATGAATATAAATGCATTTTTGAATGCACACACTTTTTGAATATTTTGAATATTAATTCAATGGTTGCTCCTCCAAGCAAAACGTTTTCGTGAATAATTCTATTTGAGGAACATTTTGCCTACAGCTACCTACCCTATTTGGCAATCTTGCTGGATATCCACATTTTGCTCAATGCAAAACTCCTGGCTTTTGTTTTCGTCGGACAGGGTGTGATGTAAACTTTCAATTTATATTTCATCGCTTGGCAATCCAATAGTACCATGGTACCTGGTATCAATAAAAAAATAGTAGGCGAATACAGTTTGAACGGCTGTTTGCTAAGCACTATCTCCACCCTGTGTCCCATTTGGAAGACATATTTGAATTACTTATTTGAATTCTTTATTTGAATTGCGTGTATAATGCCTTTAGAACGACAACCTAGAGCAGGGTTCAAGATATCTCCCATCTTCACCGTTGGAGAAGAACTGGGGAAGGGGGGCTTTGGCACAGTGTACATGTGTAGAAACTCAGAAACAGGTGAAACTGTGGCCGTTAAGCGAATCAGTCTAAGGAACATGAACCAAGAAAACATCAAAACTTTCGAACTGGAAATTTCACTTTTGAAGAAATTGGACCATCCGAACATCGTCAAGTACATCGACACTGTTCGAACAGCTGATCATTTAAACATCGTGCTTGAATTCATGGAGAATGGATCCTTAGCTCAAAACCTGAAGTTATTCGGGACTCTTTCCCAGTCACTTTGCGCGATTTACGTTCGCCAAATCCTCCAAGGCTTGAAGTATCTTCATGAGCAAGGAGTGATCCACCGAGATATCAAGGGAGCCAACATCCTTACCACGAAGCAAGGTCTTGTGAAGCTGGCTGATTTCGGAGTTGCTACTCATACGTCAACGGAATCCAATGAAGTTGTCGGCACACCCTATTGGATGGCTCCTGAAATCATAGAAATGTCAGGACCAACTACTGCATGTGATCTATGGAGTGTAGGATGTACCATTGTGGAACTGTTGACTCTTAAACCTCCTTATTTTGACATTCCTCCCATGGCTGCATTGTACCGTATCGTACAAGATGACCATCCGCCTCTACCGGAAGACCTCAGTCCAGCTCTTCGAGAATTCCTATTGCAATGCTTTAAAAAAGAACCTCGTCTTAGAAGCACTGCTGACGATTTACTGCGACATCGATGGGCGCATAAAATACGGGGAGTGCAAGAACCCAAGTTTATTAGCGAGAATGACATGGAAGAGTCGCCGCAAAGTGACAAACGACGTACACTAGGCAGGTCGACTCTTGATGGAGCAGATGATAGTTCTATATATTCCATTATAGGTTCAGACAGTATCAACGTTTCAGAGAAACAGCGTAGCGTGTGGCGGAAATCCGTGATGAACACAATCCGATTGTCAGAGGAACAAAGAGCAGCAGGAATGAAAGCTCAAAAGGAATTAGAAGCCAAACAGAAATCGAACGTTGAAGAAGATGACGAAGACTGGGATAGTTGGGCTACCGACGATATTCAATCTGCGAGTGCTAAAATGTCGAATAAAGATAAGGACGGCGAACAGGCTATACAACAGCAACTTCGAGCGATGATTGGTTCCAAGACTAGCCCTTCCAAAAAGGAGATTAACTTAAATGTTGGGGATGTAGATTTGGATGATATCGATGTGGCTTTTGGGGAAGACTCTATAAGGATCAAAACGAGTCCGCTGATGGACCCCAGTACCAATCTCGCGTTTAGACTGGCCAAGTTCATGGAGGAAGATAGTGATGAGGTTGAGAGTGAACTTGTTCTGGGCGATAGCAATGAAATGCTTCACAAGTTGGAAGTCGGGCATTTGAACGAGGAAGACGACGAGGACCCATTTGCCGATGATTTCGATGATGATACCGACTTTATTGAAGACGCAGGAAAGAGTATTGTAGCACGTCATCAAGTTCAAGTGGAAAAGCTTCTCAATATGCTAAGACCTGATCGTGATGACCAGACTGTTTTGAATGCTTGTTCTAAACTAAAATCGCTTTTCAAGGAGCAACCCTTGCAACGACGTACTTTGCTCACTCACCATGGAGTGATTCCGATCATGGAAATGTTGGAAGTGTCCAGTCCCGAAGTTCTTCATTCGGTGCTTCAAGTTGTTTTGCAGATCATCGAGAATGATAAAGATTTTCAAGAACTGCTGTCAGTTGCTGGCTTGATTCCCATCGTAGCGAAGTTCTGTAAACCCACGGCATCTCGTCCAATCCGACTTCAAGCAGCTGCTCTCATACAGCAATTTCTGTCAACTAGTCCAGTCACATTGCAGATGCTTGTAGCCTGTGGAGGAGTACCAATGCTGGCAGAGTTGTTTGTGCCCTGTGACCGTCATTCAAAAAACCCTGATATATCACTCGCCGTCATTGCAGTTGGAGGAATGAGTAGGGTGTTCTCATTAAGTAGCACTGGATCAGGTAGCATGCCTAAGAATGACTTTTGTAGATTGTTCGCCAAGGAACAAATGTTGAGGCACCTTTTGAACATGATGAAGCTTTGTACCAGTGCTCAAGGGAAGGCAGAATGTCAAACTCTACAAATCGATTGCGATAAGTTGATAGTTGATGTTGCCGAACTGGTACTTATATTCTCCCATGGGGACCACGAGGTTAAAAAATACTTTGCAGATCCTGTAGTACTTGGAGGATTGTTAGCGACTTTAAATGGTGAATCTCTCATGCATCAAAGCAACTCAAGAGTCAAACCTGTGGTAAAGGTACTACTAAAAATAGTGAAGAATTTAAGCATGGAATCCTCGGTTCTTGAAACTCTTGAATCATGCGGCGTCATTCCGACCCTCTTGCCATTCCTAGGTTCCACATTTGATCAAAAAGAAGACCCGCAATTTACAAAGGAGATTCAAAACACCGTTATGTTGAGTATGTTTTACTTGTGTCGTATCAGCCACAACCGGCAAGAGCAAGCAGCTACATGCGGCATCATTCCCCATTTAATGGATGCCATCACCACAATGAGCCCAGTAAAGACATTTGCATTGCAGATCCTGACTGATCTTGCACATACTTCTTCATTGACACGAGACCAACTCTGGCGTTGTGGGGGACTTGAATTCTATCTTGACCTTTTGGTCAGCGGTGATGTGTTCTGGCAAGAGAAGGCGTTCAGTTCATTGGGAGCGTGGCTTTCAAGTGCATCCACAGAGGTGGAGCGTGCTATGCTTCAGCCAAAGAGCTTACAACGTCTCGTGTCATTGTTTCAATCCGCGCAAGGAAACAATTTTCAAAACTATGTCACTGAATTGCTCGCCATGTTGACTCGTTCAACTAAACTCGCCGAGTCCCTTGGCCACTCGGGACTTTTTTTGGCAGAATTAGTTGCCAGGTTGAGTTTTCCAAAGGCAGAAGTTAGGATTAAGTTATTGAAGATATTAAAGGTAAGTACGCTGCGAGGTTGCATAGGATTCTGTTTCACCTGTTTAGATAATTGGAGAATTCCATCAAGACTTGGAATACATGGTTTTGGACCATAATCTATATGCTGTTGTATCAAAACTTGCGAAACAAGCAGAAGACGCGCATAGAGTCCTAGTAATGGAAATTGCTCATCAAATCCTCGAAGATTGGGGTAGCAAACTTGGAATAGAGTAGTTACAAGTTCATAATGATCGACGGCCTCGAGAGAACAAAGCTGATCACCAGAACATCGAGAACCATGAACCAAAACAGATAATTACACCGCTTCGACGGTTTGTCTGCTGATGTTTCCACTTTTGATGACGACTCACTGTGAACCAGCACCTGCATTATCATCACTGGTACTAGCAGTGCGAGAAGCCCCATGTGCAGTACGAGCATCCCTATCATGCACATGTATTTAAACATCGTCGCGGACATCGTTCGTTGTTGCTGCATCATGGCTCTTTAGTTTTTGTGCTGGAATTTGTTATCGAATTATTTATAGATCAAAGAACGTGTCACTCCGTCATTCCCATCCTTGTACTTCTATAGTAATCGATAGCTGGTATCCTACTACAATCCAGTATTATTAATGTTTGTGATGCACTTACTGGCCGGGTGTCAAAATCGACATTTTTTGAAACCGCAAAAAATAGAAGCATCCTGATGTATATCTCTTATAGTGCAATGAATACGGCGAGTTATCCTGCTGCGAATTATAAACCAGGTTTGAAGAAGCAAAATTCATTTATAACTTTTTTCTGAAAAGGTTTGCCGAATAAATCCATTCGTAATATTGCGCTTTTCTGCAGTAACTCATGTATGAAGCACGCAATATTCAGCTCTTGTGCACCCAGAACGGAATCATTTTTTTATCCTGAACCATGATTTCGACGAGTGTGTCTATCTGCTTTCTTTTCTCGTTTCGGCTCTTCATTTTAGTACAAACCAATGTGATTTTCAACTTCTCTACCGCGGTCAAGAAGATATTTGTATTCTCTTTAGTGTCACAATACACCAAGCACATTCAACTTATGGAGTTTGTTTCCTCGTTTTGCATCCTTCTTACCTTGCATGTCTTAATCATGGTTCTCTCGACGAATTTGTTTTTGCGAAACCTATTGAAATTTAGATTGAAAACGAATCATTCTTGGGTGAAACAAAGATACCATTAAACTCGCGATCCTATATTTATACTTATTTGTAATCAATATTGCCAAGTTCCAATCGAGATAAGTTCATTTGGATCAAAATTTTGAAGTGATTGAGCCTCGCGCATTTTCGCAAATATTTTTTTAATTTCAGCTGATTCCATGTCTGCAATGACCATCGCCTCTGCGTTTTCACGAAAGAGTAATTGTTCATCTTCTTCGTTTGCCAAGTCTGGATCCAAAACGTCACCAGTTTCAAAAGTCATCAATTTAAGAGACGACAAAGGCTTGCTTACTCCAAAGGATTCTTTCATGAAACGTTTCGATTCAGATGTAAAGTATGCATGATTCAAATACTCTTTGTCTCTTTCCATCGCAGTCAATCGAATTCGATTCTCCAGACCAAGCCTCCTCACTTTTCGATCTTTACTTGTGGATATCTTGTCGTATTTATCAAATGAGTGGTCTAGAGGATGTTGCAAGAGAGCTGGCTTTTTGATCGGCAATTGGTGAACGATGGGTGTCGACAACTTGCTGAACACATCAACTGCTTCCGAGTAGTCACACTTCTGAACGAGCATGTTTCCGTATTCTCGAAGTACCAAATCGATCAAACCAGGTTTCAAACTCTTGGCATTGCACAATTTCCCCAAAACTGTCAAGTATATTGTAGACAAATCATCAATGCGGCCATTTAAATATATTTTATGCTTGAAGGCCGAACTCGTGGGTCCGCATTTCACTAAAATTGGCCTGGTTGTTTTCAATATCTCTATCAAAGCATCCTTGCCCCAATCATTCAACTCAAGCCACGCTTTTATATGAATTGATGCTTCTTGTAAATATCGCGAGTCTTCCAATTGATCCTCACTATCGTATCCGATTTCAAGCAGAATTTCGAAAAGTGCATGGTGACATTTCGCCAGTAATAAGCCACCTCCAGAAGAACCTTTCACTGCTCTTTTCAAATATTTAATAGCAGGGTCTATCCGCTTCATTCTATAATACCTAACCCCAATTTCTCCATTGGCAACGAAATCTTGCCCATTTTTTTGAACTACCTTAAGCAACTCATCCAGACTCAAATTCTTTACACCATTAGTAATCGAGGAATTCATTTTTGAAAACTCGTATATTTCACACCATCGACTTTTTTTGCTAATGGCAATGGGTTCAGATTTGTTCGTTGTTCAAATCGGGAGCTTTTACAAGCCTTTATTATACTTTCACCAATTTGCGAACTTTCTGCATATTCTTTAAAATCAAACAAGCATCCAGATGTTGGTTCCATTTTTTTATTGATCAATCGCTGCTCCAAATCTAATTCAGCTCGAACTATTCTCAATACGGAATCGGCTTTCCTCAATTTGACATCGTTTAATTCTTTTTTAACGACAGCCTTGGCTTTCAATTCCAATTTTGTTTCTTCACAGGTTCTCCGAACAGCTTCTTTAAAGTCCTTATTCGACATATACTCTGGTGGAGATATAGAAACAATCCAGCTTACCCAACAACACCGCGCTCACTTCAAATAGAGGGGGTCGTACCGTCATCTCATCCGTTTTAACGTACTTTCCCATGAGGTGGTGGGTGTTCATGTTGTGCTGCCTTCACATTTGTGATGGCTTGAATAGACTGGATGCGTTACTGGAGGATTCAGGAGTGCAGTTGGGGTGGCAAGGTGCTGCATCTGAATTCAAAGTGCAAAGCAAATTGGCGGGCGAGGGAATATGGCGAGATATTAGAATCATTGATGGAGCTGCACGTCCAAACGAAATTCAAATTGTGACCACACGAGCAGATGAAGGACAGATAATATCCAGCGGATTTTTTAGGTAAGTTTAACGCGTGATTGCAAAGGGTTAGAAAGTGAACGTATCCTTCACTAGGCTCTCATTGCAGTTCGGTGGTATGAATGATTTTGACTATGAAACCGAAACTATTACGGAATGGATCCCGTATGATGCCAGTGAAACACTTATGAAATCGTCCTTGGAAGCTTTAAGTCAAGTAGATAGTGTCCAAGTTGTTCGCGATGGGCCTGATTTGCAAGGAGGATACACGTGGACATTAACTTTACCTGACCCTCAACGTGATTCTCTGGATCTTCAAAATACCGCAATTGTGGATCCATTATTCGGGCAAGATGTTCCTCTCTTTCAAGTAGTAGCTTCCACATTGAACGCCAATTTTTCACCAGGGTCTAATGTTATGGTGAAAGAAATAAGAGCGGGGAACTCATTCGGAAACACCTGTTCAGAACAAAACGATTGCAAAATCATTATTCAAAATCTTTCCCGGGGAGCAGGCTACACATTTCGCATACTTGGAAAGATAAGCGATGAACAATGGGATACATATTCATGGGAGTCAAAATTAGTATTCATCCCAAACTCTATTCAAGATGAAGTGGCCTTGAAACTTACCAGTATAAGTAGTGAAAGCTTAGGGTTTTCTCTCAGCACTGTGGACAACATCTTGGTGCAGATTTCCGAAAACAATGTGGAAGATGTATGGGAAACAATCACAACATCCACTCCTGGTACGTTTCTTGTCGAGTCTCTTAAACCTAATACCAAGTACCAAATAAGATATCGACAAAAGGGACGTTTCCGAGCTGTTAATTTCAAGACTTATTCGTCTCCTGTTAGGAGCAATGTGGCGGTGGCACAACCGTTGAGCGCCCATAGCGCCATGGTAAATTGGCAAGTCAGCAACAATCATGTTTCTATGTATCAGATTCAGTATCGCCAAGCTAAACATGGACGATACGCCTTTCAAGAAGCTCTAAACAGTGGCTGGAAAACAATCCAGGAATTGGTGAAAAAAGGACCCGTAGCAGAAATCCAAAAGATTTCATGTGTTGCAGATCAAGTGATCACCGCGGGCGCCTTCAAACTGTCCTTCAAAAATCAAATTTCAGATTTTATTGCATTTGATGCAACTGCTGATGAATTTAAAAGTGCCTTAGAATCCTTGACTTCCAATATCGGACGTGTTGTACGATCATCTATTTCCCAAGGATGCTATGCATGGACTATACAATTTGATCCCCTCCACGGCGACCAGCAAAGTGTTGTTGTTGTGGCAGAGACCTTATCACAAACTGCTCCTGGAACTCGAATCATTGCAGATACTATTAGACAAGGAATACCCGCAGAATATTTCGAGTATATGTCTACTCTAGATACTACTGTAGATGGGATGGAACCTTATACATGGTACACATTCAGAATACGCGAACGATCTGGTTCGGAATTCCTGGATTGGAGTGAACCCAGTGATCCAGTGCGAACTTATGTTGCCGAAGATGTTCCAGCTGCTCCTTCGGTTCTGGAACAAGCAGCGGGGAGAGTGCTAGTGTCCAACGGGAACCAGGAGCAGCCACCTGAAACATCAAGCCCGTACTACATGAATGGAGTTGGCGTTGGTGGAATAGCTGGTTCTGATGGTGGCCCTGGCCTTGTTGTAATCTCACCTCTATCGTCAGACAACAGCCCATCGTCGGAAAGCACCATGGTGTTCATGCACGATGACACGTTTCAATCTTATCGAGTCCCAGATAATCCAACAATCGATAGATTATATATCAGAGCGTGGGGGGCTGGAGGGGGTTCAACTTCCTTCAGTACAGGTGGATCTGGCGGATATACAGAAGCCGTTATTTCTGTATTGGAGGTTAAAACCGATGCGGTGACACCACGACTTGTACAACTTGTTGTTTTCGTTGGGAGGGGCGGGTCTGCTTCATCCTTAACTTCAAAAGGAGGATTTGGTGGGTTTGGTGGAGGTGGCGATGGGGGTCCGGGGGTAAGTAGGTCGGGTGCAGGTGGTGGAGGTGCGTCCTACATTCGCACCAACAACGACCGTATTCTGCTTGTCGCAGCAGGTGGTGGTGGCGCTGGAGCATCTCATGTGTGTTGCAGTAATGGTGGTGCCGGTAGTGGTTTAAATGGTTCCTCGCCCATAGAAGTGTCTGGTTTCACCATTAATGCACTTTCGAAAGTCTATGCGGAACATAATAATGTCCAATTCGGGGAAGCCCCCCTCGCTGATTATTCCATTTTGGCTACTGGCGGAAACGGAGCAACAATATGTGACGGTGATTGCGGAGGGATTCCTGGATCAAGTGGCACGTATGTGTCGGCTATAGATCGACCTGCCAGCAGTGGACTATTCTTGAAAGGAGGCTACGGTGCTTCTGGAGAGAACGGTGGCGGTGGCGGAGGAGGAGGACTCTATGGTGGAGGTGGTGGTGGAGCCGGCTTCATGGGCGCAGGTAAGTTCATGTCCATTTTTGCAATAATTCCGAGTAACATTTATAGGTGGTGGCGGAGGATTAAGCTGGGTGGATGCTACATGCTTGCATGCCATTGATGTTTCGCCCACAACACCTTTTGCATATTTCAAGGCGCCTTCCCCTCGAGTGTTGCTTTTGCAGCCGACTGTTGTTGAAATTCAGTGGATTGCTGAGGCGAATGCCAAATATCTCGTAGAAAGGGCTCGTGGTTCATGGAGTCTGGATTTTCAAGTGGTAAAGCATATTCCAGTATCAGAAGGTATTGTCTCATTCCGAGATGTCAATGTGAATCCAAATACCGACTATCGATATCGTGTCAGAGCAGTGTCATTCAATGGAGGACCTGAGGCAGTTGGAAAGACGTTGGAGGTGTGTACTCCTTTTCCATACAACAATGAATGGGAGAGGGTGAAAATTCGTAAGTACCCACAGTTGCTACGTGATGAACAATACAGTTCAGATGTTACTCAACATCTTGCTGATTCCGGTTTCGCAAAATGGGAGACGGAACAAAGTGTCGCGGCAGACGGCACCCTCGGTTTTAACGATGAGAAGTGGAATTCCTACATATCTCGTAGTTTGGACCCAAAGCCACATATGAAACCATCTCCGAGATACGGGCATTCCGCCAGTATCATTGGAGACCATATGTACATGTATGGCGGTATTAGTTGTGATTCCGATATTGCTGATGAATCAAGTTGCAAAGAGAACGATGAATTGTGGCGGTTTAACAGAGAGTACCACACTTGGGAGCAGTTTTTGGTTCAAGGTCCAGGCCCTCGAGTTCACCATTCTGCCACTACAATTGGCAATAAAATGCTTGTTTTTGGAGGGAGTTTCCAAAAAAAAATATCAGAAACGGTATCTTATTTCGGCAGTGAAAGTGAAGTGATCCAACGCAGCAATGGTAGGATTGAATCGTTCACTTTGGGCGATGATGAATCTTTTAGTGAAAGTAGCTTTGAGATGTCAAGCATTGTGTATAACGATATATGGGAGATGGATCCCGGCACACCTCAGGAGATTGTTTTTCAGGGCGGTCCTGTTGACTTGGTCTTGGATGAAGGTCGTGCGATTACCGCATCAGCCATTCCATTAGATATCGTTGATGATGGCGCTCTTTGTATATCTGAAGTTACAAGTGTTCAAGTAACATTTCGTCATAGTTGTCCTGGCGAAGTATCCCTTTGGCTCTTGGCACCCAATGCTAGAAATCGCGAAGGAGATTCGGGGATGGTTCTCCTCGACAAAATGGTTTCTGCCGATGTTGTTTGTAATCACAACGAAGAATACCACACGTTAACATTCAGCGATTCGGCTCTTCATTCGATGCGAGACTATCGATACGGCTCAGGTGCATTTCTTCCAGTCAGTAGACTTGATCGATACAAAGGCATGCGTTACAACGGTACTCTACCTTGGAAACTGCGAGCTGCTGACGTTGTATCGAACGGTTCTCCCATTGGCGATATTTTATCTTGGTCGCTGAAGCTGCGTGTCTTCCCTTGTAACCCAGCACCACAATGGACAGATTTGTCTCCTCTTTCTTCTCCGCCTCGGCGATTCTCCCATAGCACTCTAGCTTCAGGTGACAAATTGTACATATACGGAGGTTTGAGTCCAGATCAAGGTTTACTGGAGGACCTCTGGGTGTTCGAACGATCTGCCGTATCGTGGACAGAACTCACCAAAATGAAACCTATCGGAGACATGCATCTCGCCCTGAAGAATGTCGTTCTGTTGCCCCACGGTTTGTTGCACCTCTCAAATGACTTGGAAATTAGTGGGTATCGTTTTCTAACATCAAATTGGAATGTTTTGCAGGATAAGGGAATCTCCAAAGTGAATCCGGTGCAACGAAAGTCGTTTTCTCTCGTTTTCGAACATGATACCGATTCGTTGTTGCTCTTTGGAGGTGAAACCGGTACACAGGCTTTTGACGATATCTGGAGACTGAAGCTTCAAAACCTTACCGACATGGAAAATCGGCTAGCGTTGTGTACTTCCTTCCTTCACGATTGTGACATCGAGCCATGTAAAATATTCGATAATCTTTGGAAGAAAGTGTGGTGTAATTTAGAATAGTTCAATACTGTTTGATAATTCGTCATCCTTAGATGGTTACATATCGGGACAATGGGGCTGTCTAACTGCTCAAACACGCTGGTGATGAAGGCAACTTTGTCTTTCCAACTTGCGAGTCGAGACTTAAATTTTTCGGAATTTCTCGCTGAGCAGCCTTATAATTTAAACTCGGAATAAGAAGTTTTCTTGTTCTCCTTCGCGGCATTCTCCTGCATCTTAACCGACTGGTTCTGGTGATGCTCCCCCGGGAGCAATCCATGCTGCCTGATTTGATTTCATAGGTAGCTTCAAGCGGTACGAGCGCTCAATACTTGTTTGATTTTGGAATCAGCATTACTTCCTCATGGGAATGTGAGTCTGGTATTTTATTTGTCCACGAGGTGAAACGTGGCAATAATTTTTGAAGGGAAAAGTTTAAGAGTGAACTGATTTTGAATATTTTTATAAGAGTGAACTAATTTTCGAATTTTTTATAAAAGTGAACCATGTTGAAAATTTCTTCATACAATTCAAACAACAAGAGGCAACCTATCAAGATGGCCAAATGGTTCATCGATGGGAATGCATTCTTTTCATCGTCACTGACAACTCCTGCCGAAATAGAATGTTCCAGTATACCTCTCATTACATGTCC
>Ga0105054_10008710_pt1 | contig 13353 bp, 7 predicted proteins | sample BON02_FD_78091 | JGI IMG/M metagenome (GOLD analysis project Ga0105054, IMG submission 78091) | Freshwater microbial communities from Lake Bonney liftoff mats and glacier meltwater in Antarctica - BON-02 (megahit assembly) | ecosystem: Environmental > Aquatic > Freshwater > Ice > Glacier...
AGAGTTCCTCATCTTCAATGTTCGAAGATTATTTCAGAGATATTATGTCGCCATATTTCGAATTTCAAAAGTTTAATAGTTGTTGTAGGTTGATCCATTTGGGGGGGGGGTTAAATTTTAATTTTCTTCTGTTTTTTTAAATGATTTTTTTTGTTTTTTAAATTTCTATTTTTGTTTTTTAAAAAAAAAAAAAAATCATTGAATTAATTGTACTTTTGAACTTCAATTTAATTTTGTTTCCGACTTATAGATTTAATAAGGGTATAGAACTCCATTGACGATAGAGCATTCGGGCCGGCTTCATTAATTGTAACTGAATTTGTCAACGTTTGAACTTTCATTCGTCCTTTTCGCTCAGGCGGTTGAAAGTGTTTGGATCTTGAAAACAGCTTCTCAGGGGCAACTGAAGTCGCGTTATGGGATAAAGATTCCTGATGCAACCTGTGGAGAATAGGGAATGTCATCTATCAGAGACTGATCTCGATGTTGAATTGGAAGAGAAAGGATGCCCTGACAATATATTGTATTTGGTTTCATTCAATACGGTAAACATGCAAGCTGCCCGCGCACGGCTTAGCCCCAATAAATGAAATCTCAAAGTTACGACTAGCTAGAGCTGGAGCTAGAGGTTTTCAAAAATTGTGAAGCGCTAGAGCTGGAGCTAGAGATTTTTGGAAAGTATGGTAAGCTAGAGCTGGAGCTAGAGCTTTTTTCAAAACCAAGTTATATACATCACTGATAAAGCATTTTCAAAAAATTCTTACTGATACAGCTAGACTAGGACTCAATACTGTCTCAAATACTTTTCGCTTTCCGGCTTTAAATTAAACTCGTTTGATCCGAGAAGGAATTATTGTGTAAACAATTCACTAAACAGTAAAAAGAATTCGTCACCTTCCAGATAGAAGAAGACCTCATTATACTGTAGTTGAGCCTTAGTGAACGCACTTTACTATTGTTGCGATTCACTATTGGAGTTGTTTGTGAGCTGAACCATTCAAAACTGTAGTTAAATTATTAGATATTTGTTCGCTGAAATATGAAACGCTTCTAGATCAAAACACAACAATGAAAACATGAAAAAATCACTTTTTCATTATAATTTCAGGTAGCTATCACTGTAGACTGCGATTGAAATTATTGAATCAATGTGAAGCGCGAGAAAAGGGCTAATTATGACTAGACGACTCTTATGGCGTCCTAGTACGTAGTAGCTGTTAGTAGAATGTAGGGAATACTTTTCTTCGAGACCCAAAATCCAAACGAATTGGGAATTTTCACTACCTGGTATCAAGTTTTGTCAGGGGCCACGTTGACATAACTGTACACATTTGAATTGCAGTGCTCCCATTACTCTACATCGTGTAAACAGGACCAGGTATACAATCAGACCAACAAGAATTTTCTGTTGGGATTGTTCATTTCGCGTTTCGATATGCCTCTCATCAAAGTAATTAAAGTTTGCGAACCATGTAGGTCGTTTTCAAGTGAGTCGTCATTTGATATTCAGTTGTCTCGATCTGCATGTGTTGAAAATGTGAAAGAAAAAATCTCTGAAACAGCGGGTGTTGAAATGAGTTTGATCAATGTCTTCTATCGTGGCCAAAAAATAGAAGCTGGTTGGTATGTGAGTGACGTTGTGGAAGGCGAACCATTAGTGTACACGATTGAAAATGCTTCTGAAGACATTCGTTTATGTGGGGTAGAATCAATCGCCAATCTGAAGGAGGAGACTCGGGAACGTATTAACACTGTTTTGGAACAGATCAGAAAAGGTTTCCGGGCAAATAAACAACCGGAGCTGGCGGTAGATGGATCTGGAGGTACCTACTTCCTCAAAGATTCTGGAGGTGTGAAGATTGCGTGTTTCAAACCGTGTGATGAGGAACCAGCATGTGCTAATAATCCGAGAGAACTTCGAACCATGGAGGGCAACGTCGGGATTCTTGCAGGAGAAGCCATGGAGCGAGAAGTTGCTGCCTTTTTGACGGATACAGACGGTTTCAGCGGCGTTCCTCTGACGATCTTGGTGGAAGCCCGTCATTCTGGTTTTCACTTCAAAAATAGACGAGTATCGTGGAAAGTGGGGTCGTTGCAAATATATGTTAATGCTGATTCTACAGCCAGTGACTTTTCTCCTCATCTTTTTTCAGCAGATCAAGTACATAAAATTGCGCTGTTGGACATTCGACTTCTGAATATGGACAGAAATGATTCGAATCTGCTGGTCCGCAAAGTGGATGCCCACGAATACGAATTAATTCCAGTGGACCATGGATACTGCATGCCAGATCATCTTATGGTGACTTGGTTCAATTGGTGTTGGTTAGACTGGCCACAATCACGACAACCGTTTTCACAAACGACCTTGCAATGGATTTCGGATTACAGCATCGAAGACAACATTCGGCTTCTGAGGGAGCAACTCAACATTAGAGAATGTTGTTTGGATAACCTTCGATATGTCGGTATCATGATGAAGAAAGGGGCTGCTGCAGGTCTTTGCCTTCATGATATTGCTTCGATGATTGCTCGCCAAGAAATGGATACGCCGTCAGCTGTGGAACACCAAGTGGCCCGTTCAAACCAGCTTGCCCAGATGATGATGAACAACGCCAGAGTCCGCGGTGATTCAAGTGGTGAGAGTGATTTACGAAAGCAACTTGCATCAAAGCTCTCCGTAGATACAAGTTGTGGACGTTCGTTGAAGCGTTGCTGTTCGTTGTCTGACATTATCGCAGACACCCCAAAAGACTCTTCCAGGGTATTCAAAGAGGAGACTGACGTGCGCTCTCCTGAAACTGACATGGCAATTGCGAAGCGTCACGATATGTCGTTGAACTACTTTCGAAACCTTGTGGATGATCTCATTCTATCTGTTCAAGACCATCGAACCCGCGATCATTCTTTCTTTAGGGAGTCTTCGTTATACTATCTGACGTCTCCTCATCGTCCTGAAAATACAATTCCATACTCATTTTGGGACGGTAACGCATCTGAGGAAGAAGACAGCAAATCCATTTCAACAGGTGTGGTGTGCGATGAGATTCAGTCTGGGTTGTTTTGGGACATGTCCGATGAAGAGAATAACGAAAAGTGTGAGAGGAGAGAAAATAGGGTCAAGAATCAGGTTCGATTTTTCAAAGATCGAATTCCTGTTACGTCCTCTTTTTCGAAAGTAGTGTGTTCTGATCGGCGGGATATTCTTTCGAATTGTACAAATTCTGTTTTTGTTTAGATAATTTATAATATTATATGTATGTATGTATGTTTCACCTGGAGAAAACGATGTTTGCATGCGATGAAGTCTTTTTTTAATATTCAATCCTAATCGTGGGAATTTAAAGTAGGCATTGGCTTCGGATACCAAGGACAAGTGTTATTATTGTTTCTCAATTTAGTTATTCATTTTTAAAATCACCGCGTTGCATGTTCGTTTGACAGAGACGAGAATCATGGATAGTGCGTTAGAATATCTTTAAAATAATTAACATATAAAGGAGTCTCCTGCAATTCGCATTGCTAGGTGCAATACAGCTAAAGTCATGAGTGATACCAAACGGAGAATTTTCTTCATAAAGGGGATACGAGATTCTTCTTTGCGTAGTTTCATAACTTAACATTCACTTCTACTTCTTGGGATGCATTCAGCTTGGACACCAACTTCAAATTGAATTTCAAACTGATTTTTTTTTTATGTGGCAGAACCAGTCATTTTTTTCATCGGAAAAAGTGCATACCTTCAATCATGACAGCAGAAATATCGAGACCAAGAACCCGTTCTTTTGATGCCGCATTAGCGAAAAAGGAAACAACAGCTGAAGTAGCACAACCTAAGAAGGACAAGAAAGAGAAAAAGGAGAAGAAGGAAAAGAAGGAAAAGAAATCGAAAGAAAAGTCGAGCAAGAAGCGCAAGGCTGAAAGTGAGCCAGATAGCGAGTCTGATGAAAGAAAGCCATCTTCAAAGGTTTCTAAGCACGCTGCTGATGAAGATGCATCTGCAAAATCTAAAAAGAAACCTGACGGACAAAAGGTTGATGAAAATGCATCGTCCATCAACACATTCAGTTTGGATGATTTTGAAATATCTGCGCGTACTCGTGGAGCATTGACCAAACGTGGAGTAACAGCTTTGTTTGAAATTCAAGCCAAAACCTTTCCTATCATTATGAAAGGTCTTGACGTCATCGGTCGAGCACATACCGGTTGCGGAAAGACTCTTGCTTTCGCACTTCCTGTGATTGAGCTACTTGAGAAACGTGGAAGTGACACTAGTAGAGGAAGAGGTCCTGCTATCCTTATCATGGCACCAACTCGAGAACTTGCAAAGCAGGTGGCGAAAGAATTCCAATTGACTGGACCTCATCTGGCAACATGCACGGTCTATGGTGGTGCTCCAATTCAACAACAAGCAAGAGAAATGTACAATGGATTAGATTGCGTAGTAGGTACTCCTGGAAGAATTTGTGATCATATTGAGAGAGGCAACTTGAAACTTGGAAGAGTTTGCAACTTGATTCTTGACGAAGCAGATCAGATGCTTGATATGGGATTCAAAGATGAAATGCAAAAGGTTTTCGACGCAATTCAACAGCATCGCAATGGCGAGGGTAACCAAACTCCCCTTCAGACTTTGCTGTTCTCGGCTACTCTTCCAAAGTGGGTGGATGAAATTGCTAGGACAAAGATGAAGAACCCTACAACTGTTGATTTGATTGGAAACAGTGATCGACAGGCATCTTCTGATGTTGAGCATATGTCTTTGCAATGTCCGTGGCAAACACGAGGAAAGACTCTGAGTGATCTCGTCCGGGTCTATGGCAACTTGACTAATAAAGGTCGAACGATCGTGTTTTGCTCTACCAAGAAAATGTGCAACGAACTGGCCGTCGATAAAGATTTGGCACATGATGCAAAGGTCCTTCATGGAGATATTGCTCAAGGTCAAAGAGAAACCACGCTGCAAGGGTTCCGTTCTGGTAAATTCCCTGTGTTGATAGCCACTGATGTAGCTGCAAGAGGGCTTGATATCAAAGGTGTAGATCTTGTCATTCAAGCAGAACCCCCTGCTGGAGCATTCAGTGGACGAGCAGAGGTGGAGACATACGTGCATCGCTCTGGTAGAACTGGTAGAGCAGGACGATCTGGGTATTGCGTGACTTTGTACAAATATAACCAAGTAGAACTTATTCGCGAGATAGAAGGAGGAACTGGAAACACATTGCGAAGAATTGGAAGTCCGCAACCTGTGGATATCCTTAAAGCATCTGCTGCGGAAGCTTGCTCTGGGTTTGAAACTTTTGATGATGCACTTCTGGACCATCTATATCCTCTGGCAGACAAACTCATTGAGAAAATGAGTGGAAGGAAAGCATTAGCAGCAGCACTTGCACACCTTGCAGGTTTTAATGACGCCGCTGCTTTGACCCCACGATCTCTATTGCAAGGAGCAGAAGACTTTGTTACTTGCAAGTTTGATTCAAATGGTGTTGAATTGATGGCATTGGGTTACGTGTTCAATGCATTGAGACGGATCCTTCCTGCTGAGGCAGTGGAGTCAGCTCGAGGCATGACTTTGACTGCTGATCGATTGGGTGCTGTTATGGATATGGATGTTAAATTCCTTGAGGCAATCAACAAAGCAAGCAAGGATTCCAATTCTCCTCTTTCTGTCATCACTGAGCTTCCTGAACTACAAGAGAAACCAAGCAGTTTCAGCGGTGGTTATAGTAGAGGTGGTGGAAGTTCACGCGGTGGAGGTGGTGGAGGATATGCAAGAGCCTCAGGTGGACGCGGAGGCGGTCGAGGAGGAGGTGGACGTGGAGGAGGTGGACGTGGAGGAGGTCGTGGAGGAGGAGGTGGTGGAGGAAGGGGTCGCTGGTAATCCATCAATATTCATTCTGTTTTTAATTAGTACCTAAACGAAAAAAGCATGCTTCTATTGTCTTTTCAAGTACACGTGTTTCTACTCTAATAACCTCACTTTCCCGCATTTTTAATCAAAACTGTGTGAAATAGTATTTTTAAAATATACACTTTGGACCAAAATAGAATATTTTAGCATACGGTACTGCCTGGGATATCAATCGTTCATTCCTTAAATGGCAAGAGAAAGTGTGTCTTGTTTTTAACTTCAATAAATAGAAAAGAGACTGACGATTCTCCCTGAGGTGATCAGAAATAGCAATCACTGAATTCGCATTGAACCGAATCTGGTATCCCTTAATTCAATCCCTCGATTTGACAGCAATATTACCTGCAAACGACTTTCACTGTGCAGCCACCTAAGCATTTAAAAATACTTTATACATTAAAGTTCCTCATTCTGCAGATTGTCCCCGATATAATCTGCATCCCTACTAAAAATATCTACGACAACCAGTTTACTAGTAACTAGATCCCATCTAGTTGCAATGCAAAGAGGAACTAAACTGTCAACTAAACTATAGGAAATGCTGCGACCACGATCGATGGAAACCTTTCGAGCGAATCCAAAATATCTCCTTCAGTTACAAAACGATTAAGATCCAAGCGGTCCTAATTCAACAACGAAAAACACAATTTAAGAATCGAATCATTTAATAAAATAGTTAGATCATTCTTTGGACAAGTTCGTTGATTTTCTCTCCACGGTTACCAGCATCTCCTCCTTCGTTGAAATGATTGAGTTTCTTGGTGAATCCTCCGTTAGGGGATGATAGCTTGAAAGGCCATAGGAAGTTGGAGGCTTCCTTGAAGTGTGGACCAACAGTAGCAACTTCATGAACCAAATCTTCTACGCAGATGATGTCATGCTTTCCTAGGGTATCTTCAACCACAGCGTTATCAGAGATAGGAATTCTTTGCTTGTTAACCTTTCCAAATCCTCTCTTGTAAACAAGTTGTTTGATGGTCTTCAAAGAAGGATATCCATATGCAATGAACGGTTCTACCATACGAAGCATGTTGATAGTGGCTTTATTAAGCCTGACAAAAACCGCATTGTTAATTTGGCGAAGTCGAAGCAATTGAAGAATCTTCACTACCTTTGGGGAGTTTCCGATGATACCACGAATACGTACTACAATCGCAACCTTGCCTTCAGGTTCTACAAAGATGTTTCCTTCTTTCTTGGCTACGCGTCGAAGACGAATGAGATCATTTTCTTCTGCCTTGTACTCCTTGACGTACTGTTCAGCACGCTTGAATGCCTTCACGCGACTCTCACGTCGTTTCTGGGATTTCTCTACCTGTTCAGCTTCACGTTTCGCTTTGAGGTCAGCAAGGCTTGCGCGCTTCTTCAAGATGGATTCTGGAATACTAAAAATAAACAGAGTCAGTGTCAAAGATCTCTCTCCAAATAAATGCTACGAGGAGAGAGAGTATCATTCCTGTGTCTTTGACTTCGATCACAATACTTGTCTTAATCAAAGTTACGAGTAATGCAACAATGACAATTTTCCCAATCAAATTGGAGAACCACTCGAAAGCAGTTGGGCATGTGAAGATTCAGGTGACAAGGGTTTAAGAAAACTTTCTCATCCAACGATATCTACATGGATTCAAAGAGAAGCGCTGATACAGCACTAAGCTCTCATGGCCCCTCAACAACCTTACGGTCGGTCGGGAGATTTTACGGGACTTATCAAAGCAACAAGTGCGTTCGAATTACACCCCGGACATCCATCCGTTGTACTCCTCTGCATCCGTTTACACCACTTACCTTACTGGCATCGTTACTAAATATCAATTATGAATACAAATGTGTGGCTCAAAGAAAAATACCGTAAATTTTCATTTCACACGAGGAACGTGTGGTCGTAGAAATTATGCAGTGAATATTTAAATTCCGTTTATTTTCGATTCATATGTTTGGACAAATCATTTTCCTCAAGTGAAAAGTTCCAACTACTGAATACACTACAACTCCACGATCAAACCATACATAGCCTGTAGCCCCCCTGCTTCCGGGACCTTCTTTTCGGGATTTAGTTCAACGATCCTTCTCGAAAGAACTTGCAATTCAACGGATTGTTTCAAACGCAAAACTATGGTGTGATTGATAATAGATGCAGTAGCATATGTGGTGAAGCAGGTACAGAAGATGTGTGAAGACGATCCTTCCGTCAACGACAGTCGAAACTGTGAAGGTGGTTCTTGATCCTATCGACCTCCCCTTACAGAACGTTCTAGTGGGAGGTCTACTGAAGGTGCTACTGACGACGACTTATTTATTCCAAAGAATAATGAGGTGAACAAGAAAGAAACACGGAGCTAAGGTAACTTTGAAACAACGAGATCGCATGACAGCCAACCATAAACTCGAAAGAATAGGTGACGCTAGACCCTGAATTTCCTAACTAATATCATTTTACTTTACAATCTAAATAAGACTGGGGTTAGTTGCACCGGTAGATACGATAGCTGCCAAGACAATGGCATTAGTGACGTCTGTTGACGATGTAGTTTCGCTCGCAAAATATCTATCTTCAAAGTATTCACCGCCATCTGGATTAATGCTTGTTTGATTGGCATCGTAGAGATAACTGCTGGGCTGTGAAGTATGAATATCCTGTCTATAGGAGACTTCATAGTCAGTTACAGGTTTAATTTGAAGTGCTTCCATGGTTTCAGATATTGTTAGTACAACCTCACTTTCAAGAACGCGATGAAATGTCTCCCCCTGTCGATCATCAGATAAAGTTGTGTATGTCCAAACCAGCACTTCAAACATTGAATCCAACACCACAAAAAACGAATCATTTCCAGACTCCTGATAGAGTTTGTTCGAAGTATGAGACGTTAACATAGGATGCAACGACCTAAGTTTATGCTCCATCATACGAATGAGTTCCCGAATCTTTTCCACCGCTGTACTTCTTGAGAGCTGTATCCTCACTTCTAACAACCGTTTCTTCCGATGGGACAAGTTAACCACTGACTGCTCCATCACGCGTGCATTTGGAACATATACCAATGAATTGTCAGGACGAAGGAGAATGGTAGAACGCAAATCAATTGATTGTACAGTGCCTTCGATACCAACTGTTTTTATATGATCGCAAACCAAATATTTTGCATCGAAAAACACCATTAAACCGCCAACAATATTTCGCATCAATGGTTGTAACGCGAATATGATAGGAAGAGTTATGACAACTGTCTTCTGTAGAAAGGATATGACATCAACACCGATTGAATTAAGTCCGAGAATTGCAATTAGAAGTACAAGTATATATTTGAGAAGACGGACGCTTTCAACCCCAGCTGATGCCACTGATGCACGTTGAAGCTTTGCTCTGGATGCTTTGGTTTGAAATTCTGTTTCATCATATTCAATTGCAAGTTCTGATGATCCGATTGGCAGGAATCCGACTTCCACAGAGTCAACCTCGCTCTCGTACTTTTCTTCTGCACGAGTTTCGAGGTAATCTTGAAGGATGTCTCCAACTACGTTCATGAAACAATTTGTCCAGAATATCAATACGGTAAAGAACATAATGGACAAAATAATCCTAAAAACATTGTAGACATTGTTTGGAAAGTGAAGCATGAGAAAAACACACCAAATCAAGCCTACTCGAAGTAGCCAGGTAGTCCATACCAACGTGTGGTCTCTAAGCAAGGTCCCCCATTTCTCACGATTGTACGCTCGACTGGTGTACACCACCAAAGCAAGGATCAATTTCACGAGAACGACGGCGTAGACGGCAATGACACCAACAATGGCTGCCAGAATAAGCCAAATCCAATTGACTCCCCAAAGGATACAATATTTGTTCATCTCATCTTGGGAAGCGCATCCTGTCTGATCTGCCTGAGGACAAAACCCAGGGTCGTACCAATCACACCCCATGCTGTGTCAAAGCAACTAGAGGAACTCGCCACAATTGAAAACGAAGCAGTCGAGCGCGGGGACCGTACCATGATAGAATACGATGGAGGAATGCCCTGTGTGTCTGGAAAAGAACGACAGGATGGTGATGACGCCATGCAGACACTCGTTTTGCATGGATTGCATTCGGAGTACGTTTGACACTCATGTATCAAGATTGCCTTGGGCTGGTAAATGCCCTTTGTGTAGGCATACGTTCACTTTGCGTTCTTGCTCAACAAATCGTCACTGCTCTCATATTGTTGGCGTCTATGTGCAAGGGAACTCACCTCAAATAGGGACCGCCAGCTATCATTTTCTTGACTCTGAATCTTTTATATCTTGCGAAAATGTACCTTCAGATTGGCTGCTTAGTGACGGGTCTGCACCTCCACTGAAGAAACATTTCGAAAATACAAGTTTTGATATTTCTTTGAGAAAATTCTCTGGTGATATTGTTTGGGCACCTTTGACATTCGATGAGTCTCAAATTTGGAAGTATGAGTTTCAATTTACAAATGATTATTCAATGATTGTCAATGGTTCAGTGAAGTCTTACGATACGATTGGCGACCAAGAACCTCGTTCCAAGACGTTAATTGGGTTAGTTCCTGGTGGTTTAAGTTATTTTCGAGTTGTTTTAAAAGTGAGTTCCCCGTGGCAAACCTGTTTCATTCAAGGGGCTCAAGGGATTGGCTGTGTAGGAGTCGCGAGTTATCATTTTGAAAGTGAAAACGAAGCCTTTATCTGCTACAACAGAGCGAAGGAGGCGAATTGGAAACTTGATGATGGTAGTTTCCCACCAAATAGAAAGTATTTTAAAGAGATTGTGTATGATGCAGGCAGCAGGAATTTCAACGCTAGCGTAATTTGGGAAGTTGCTTTCTCGCATACGAAGCGATGGGAATATTCGTTTACCTTTTCAGAGGACTTTGCCTTCATAGATTCTGGAACCTGTACAATGTACCGGAAGCCAGATGACGAGGAACCAGCGATGGTTTTTCGTTTTGGAACTGATTTGAAATATAATCGAATTTGTATCGAAACGTAGTCACATTATATTTCTCCTGATGATTGATGATGGATTAGCCCCCCACACTTCAGTCCGACTTTCGACCGTAGGATGAGCGGCTCGCGTTTTTTGTGGGCCTTCTCTGTTTTGACGCTGGTTCCGCAGATGCCTTCACTGTGGCGCTTGATTTCATTCAAGGCTAAGATGAGCGTCCTTGTTCAGGCTCTACTAGTAATCGCCATGCTCAAGTTAAAGATAGACACTGAAAAGGTACGTGTGTCACTATTGGATATGTTTGAATAATCTCATTTTGTATCAAGATTCATAAAGCTTGGATTCCCTCAGCGACCATCGTTGGTTTACTTTTGTCATCGCTGTCGCCTCGAAAGTATAATGGGCTTCTCTTTAAGTTAGTGACCGTTGGGATGGTACCGAGTATAGGTGAAGCTGCTGTTCAAGGGGACGTGCTAAATGGCGATTCTGATATTCCTGCATTAGTCGCTATGGTTCTTGGTATGTGTTTAGGTCACGTGCGGGCCTCTGCTGTCATTCTACTTATGTTAACAGGAGGGGAGGCATTTGAGGAGTTTGCGTTGAGAAGAGCAAGCACCGCATTACATGCGCTACTGGAGATGAGTCCCGGGACAGCTCATATAGAGATAGCAGGTGTTGTTACAGAGATATCTAGTGAGAAGGTTAATCCTGGTGATAGACTGTTAGTCAAGCCTCAATGCGAGATCCCGGTGGATGGCGTTGTCGTGTCAGGGACATCAGTATATGTGAATGAGTGTCTACTTACAGGTGAAAATTGGGATGTTTCAATGCATGAAGGAGATACAGTCATGGCAGGATCGCGAAACAAAGGTAGCGCGTTTTATATGGTAGCTAATGGACGTTATAACGACAGTATCATTGCCATTATGAAACTGAAGCTTTCTCAAGCATTGGAAAAAAAAGGTAGATTGGAACTGGAGAGTAAAAAGCTTGTAAGTATTTTTACCCCTCTAACCTTCGCGATCGCTGGTGTGTCTGCTGTTGTTAGTTCTTTAATTCGAAAAATGGCTGTGTGGGATTCTGTGCTTGCGGTGTTTATGGCAGCAACACCATGTCCTGCAGGCATTGGAGTTCCTATTGCGATGTTGTCGGGTATGAGCATGGCTTCTGGTAAATTAGGAATTACTATTAAAAACGGAGGAGTCATTGAAGAAATAGCGAAAGCTACATGTGTAGTTTTGGATAAGACAGGCACGTTAACCATGGGCCGACCGTTATTAAAACGATTGGTAGTACAGGGAGATATGGATGATGACCAGGTTCTTCGTATACTTGCCAGTTTGGAGAAGTATTCAACCCATCCTATAGCCCGTGCTGTTTGCAACACCGTGCCTGACAAGCAGCTGTTTTCAGTTATTGGAGTTGAGATCATGGTTGGGCACGGTATTAAGGGAACGGTGGGCGATGGATACCGCGTACTTATTGGCTCTTCGAGTGTATGCGGTGAGGTTGTCGATGACATACTTGGAATGCATACGTACTTTATAATTGAATGTGCTGACGGTGCAGTTCTCAAAGGTGCTGTTGAGTTCGCCGACTCACCACGCGATAGTGCGCGGGCGATGGTGGATCGTTTGAAACTTATGGAGTTGCGATTGGTTATTCTAAGTGGAGATAGGAGTTATCATCTGGAAGAACTCGCTGAATTTTTGGGGATTTCTGAGTTTAAAAGCTGTCTGCCAGCAGAAAAGGCAACTTACGTGGAGACATTGCAGAGAGAAGGAGAAGTGGTGATCATGATTGGTGACGGAGGAAATGATGCATTAGCTTTGTCGGTCTCCAATGTTGGTATGAGTCTTGGAGCTTGCAACTTTGCAGCCGACAGTGCCTCAGCTGTGATGATGAATGAGGACCTTGAGAATGTTCCTCGTCTTATTGAGATGAGTCGTAAAGTTGTGACGATTGCCACAAGAACTGTCCGTTACGGAATGTCATGTTCGTTTTTTCAGATGGGAGTTGCTGCTCTGGGTTTTGCATCGCCGTTTCAGAGTGCAGTGATGCAAGAATTTATTGATTTGGCTGCAGTTTTACATTCCCTGCAGGCTTTAACAATAAAGTTTTGAAAAATAAGTATCTTCTGTTTAATTAAAAAAAGAACTCGAACAATCGAAGTATTCTATTGAAATCGAGTTCATGTCTCACTGAAGTCCTCAACGGGATTTTCGGTTTTGGATTCCACGGTTTCCGATACCATTGGACGAACACCAACTTTTCCATGTTGTAGACTTAATTCTTCGTATACGCATAAAGTGTTTTTAATGTTCGCAGCTTTTTGTAATTTGCAAGATGAAATCAAATTACTGTTTGAATCCCCACACTTGATGAAAGCTATCTAACACAGCAGCGGTCTTTGCTGCATCAAAGATATTGATCCCCGAAGTTCTTTCGAGCTCGGAAAACATCGCAGATGCACCTTTATGGGAACCTCGCATAT
>Ga0105054_10008713_pt1 | contig 13353 bp, 11 predicted proteins | sample BON02_FD_78091 | JGI IMG/M metagenome (GOLD analysis project Ga0105054, IMG submission 78091) | Freshwater microbial communities from Lake Bonney liftoff mats and glacier meltwater in Antarctica - BON-02 (megahit assembly) | ecosystem: Environmental > Aquatic > Freshwater > Ice > Glacier...
AAGGACTGGGCCAATGAAGCGTAAGACCGACCTCCCCAAGGGCGTCTGGTTTCAAAAGAAGCGCCTCGCGACTGGCGAGGTCATCCGATACGGCTATTTTGGCAGGGGGCCGGGTATGGAGGCTCTGGGGCGTGAAGGATCACCCGACTTTCACGAACGGCTTGCCGAGGTTCTGAGGCGGGCACCGCAAGAGGGCCACGTCACCTTCCTGCTATGGCGTTACAAGTCGTCGGCTGAGTTCGCTAAGCTTCGGCCCCTTACCCGGCGCGATTACAACCGCCACCTAGACAAGATACAGGCGAAGTTCGGGAAGCTGCGGATCGCGGCGATGAATGCGCCCGAGATCAGCGACCACATCTACGGCTGGCGAGACACACTGGCCGAGGCCTCACCCCGGCAGGCCGACTATTCGATTTCGGTCCTTGCCGCGATGTTGGCGTGGTGCGTCAAGCGCGGCTTGCTAAACTACAACCGTGCGGCTGGCGTCAGTGACGTTTACACCGCTGACCGCCGCGAAAAAGTCTGGACGAAAGACATGGAGGCCAGCTTGTTTCTGGTAGCCTCCGAACCGATCCGGCGAGCCGTTATCCTTGCCGTTGAAACCGGCCTGTCGCAGGAGGATTTACTGGTGCTGCCGAAGTCGGCGGTTCAGGGCAACGTCATCGTTTCGCGCCGCCTGAAGAACGGGACGCCCGTCGCCATCCCGATTTCTCCCCGTTTGTCCGTCATGCTGGCCGACCTTCCGGCGACCGATTCGGTCACGCTCTTGAACCGTGCGGACGGCCGCCCTTGGGATCGAAAGGGTAACGGCCTTCGGTCGCTCTTCCGAGGGATGAGAGACACCGCTGCAATCGCAGACAGGACGTTCCATGACTTCCGCGGGACGTTCGTCACTCGTCGCCGGGCAATGGGCTGGACTGCTGAGGAAACGGCGCTGTGTAGCGGACACAAGATAGCAGGGGAGGCGGGTGCCCAAGGGGCCTACGTCAACCGCGCCACGGTCGCCTTGGCTAACGCGCACCGCCTTTGGGAGCGGTCTTATGGACCGAACCGCGAACAGCATTTGCAAACCGGCCTGCAAACCGGTTCGCCCGTCGAAAGGATAAGTTATTGAATCGCGATGGAGGCCTGACCGGGAATCGAACCCGGGTGCAAGGATTTGCAGTCCTCTGCGTAACCACTCCGCCATCAGGCCCTGGGCCGTCCAAGGACGGCCTCGCCATCGCGAGGGGCGTTCGCTATCAGATCGGATTGTCCCCCGCAACGCACAGACCTATAAGCGCGCGAGATTTCCGGCATCGCGCCGGACGCCGCAGTTGCAGGATCGTCCCTCCATGGATTTCGCCGCCGCCCGCAAGGTTATGGTCGACAGCCAGGTTCGCGTGAACGACGTGACCGATCGCGGTCTGCAGGCCGCGCTTCTGGCCGTGCCGCGTGAGCGCTTCCTGCCAGCCGACCGCGCCTGGTCCGCCTATGCCGAAATCGAGCCCGAGATCGCGGGCGGACGCCAGTTGATGCTGGCCCGGGACCTGTCGAAACTGCTGATGGCACTGGATGCGCGGGCGGGCGACTCGGCCCTGGCCATGGCAGCACCCTATGCCGCTGCGGTGCTGGCCCGACTGGGTCTGACGGTGACCGCCCAGGAATCCGGGACCGCCGTGTTCGAGGTCGTCGGCACGGTATTGGCGGAGGAGGGGGTGCAGACGGTGACTGCGCCTCTGACCACGCCTGCGGCCGGCGGCTATGACGTCATCGTTTGCGAAGGGGCGGTCCCTGGGCGACTTGAGACTTGGTTGAAGGCCCTCAACGTCGGCGGTCGGATGGCGGTGGTCGAGCGGACCGGTCCGGCGGGCAAGGCCGTGCTCTATGTGCAGGGCGAGCAGGGCGTGTCGCGGCGCGTACTGTTCAATGCCGCGCCGCCGATTCTGGCGGAACTCTCGCCCGAACCTATATTTGCCCTGTAGGATCGCGAAGGCCGACGGACGTCCGGGTCGGATGCGTGAAAAAAACTTAACTGGCGCGGACGCAAACCGTACCGCATCAGACCTATGAGATACGAAGGGCGCGCTTCCCCGCGCCAAGCAGGAACAGACATGCTGAAACGTACGCGCGCGCTCGCCTCGGTCGCCGTCATCGCCGTGATCACCGGCCTGGGCGCACCTGCGTGGGCCGAGACGCTGAAGGACGCTTTGGCCCTAGCCTATCAGACCAATCCGTCCCTGCTGGCCCAGCGGGCCAATCAGAGAGCACTGGACGAGTCCATCGTCCAGGCGCGGGCCGGACTGCGACCCCAGCTCGATGTCAGCGTCACCGCCAACTATGCCCGCGACTACAGCGGCGCGCCGTTCAGCAATCCGGACAGCGACACCGGCGGTGCCAGTATCGGGCTTTCGCAACTCGTCTGGTCCGGCGGTCGCGTCGGTCGCGGCATTTCGGTGGCGGAAGCCAACATCCTGGCCGGTCGAGAGAACCTGCGCGACATCGAACAGACCGTGCTGGCCTCGGTCATCCAGGCCTATGCCGACGTCATCCGGGACGGCGAAATCCTGTCCATCCGCCAGTCCAACCTCAGTGTGCTGCAACGCCAGCTGGAAGAGGCCTCGGCTCGTTTCGAGGTCGGCGAGATTACCCGCACTGACGTAGCCCAGTCCGAATCCCGGCTGGCCCAGTCCGAGGCCGATCTGGCCAATGCCCGGGCCCAGCTGTCTGTGTCGCGCGCCAGCTATGCCGCCGTCGTCGGCCAGTCGCCAGGCGTTCTGGAGCCGATGCCGGCCCTGCCGGGCATTCCGACCGATTTCGACAACGCCCTCGACGTGGCCCTGGACGACAATCCATCGATCCGCGCCGCCACCTTCACCCTGCGGGCGGCTGAAGCCAATGTCGCGGCGGTCAAGGCGGAATATATGCCGTCCGCGCGTCTGACTGCCTCCTACGGTGGTTCGACCAGCGATCTGGGCGCGCTGAATGACATCTCTGACAACACCCGCTTCCAGGCCGGTGCCAGTATCTCGGTGCCGCTGTTCACCGGCGGCTTGAACAGTTCGCGCGTCGCCCAGGCGCTGGAACGCGCTAATGTGGCCCAGATCAATGTCGAGGGTGAGCGCCGCAACACGCTGCAGGCCGTCAGTGCGTCCTTTGCCCAGTCGATCTCATCGCGCGCCACGCTCCAGGCTGGCGAAGAGGCTGTCCGCGCCGCGACGGTGGCCGCCGAGGGTGTGCGTCAGGAGGCGCAGGTCGGCCTGCGCACCAACCTGGATGTGCTGAATCAGGAACTGGAACTGCGCAACGCCCAGATCTCCGTGGCCAGTGCGCGGCGCAATGAATACGTCGCCCAGGCCAATCTTCTGGCCTCCATGGGCCGGCTCGAGGGACAGGACCTGGACGCCAGCCTGACAATCTATGATCCGGCGGCCAACTATGGTCGCGTTCGCAATCGCGGCGGACTGCCATGGGACGGATTCGTTGAGGCTATCGACCGGATCGCATCGCCGGGCGTTGTGCCGGCCAACGATGCCGCTGACGCGCCGATCGACGCCCGGCTGAAGTCCGACGTGATTCAGACGGCACCACGCGACTGAGCCTTCCCGGTTCGCCTCGCGCGCGACTGGTGGCGATGTCTGTTAACCCATCAGGCGAAAAACGCCCGTTGATTCCAGCGGGCTGAGATGCGACGACATGGCGTGGGAGAGTCCTCCTCTCCCACATTGCATTTGGACTTGATCGTGCGGTCACCGCGCGCCCCGGGGTTTCGACATGACCGACCAGACCGCCCAGGAACCGACGATGGAGGAAATCCTGGCGTCGATCCGCCGGATCATTTCCGAAGACGACGCCCCGGCAGAAACCGCGCCGGTCGCTGCCACGCCAGAATCGGAACCTGCGCCAGAACCCGCGCCGGAACCGGTCGCCGCATCCGCCGTGATGGACGAGCCTTCGTCGATGGAAGAGCCGGACGCCTCCGAAGAGGACGTGCTGGAACTGACCGAGGCCTATGAGGCCCCGGCCGCCGAGAGCATCGGCGACCTCGATATATCGACACCAGAACCCTTCCCCAGCGCGCCGGTGGCCGAGTCGATCTTTACCGAAGCGCCTGAGCCTCCGTCTGCGCCGGAGCCCGGCGGTCAGAACCTGGTCAGCGACAGCGCTGCGGCCAGTGCCGCCTCAGCTTTCGCCGGATTGGCCTCGACGCTCAGCAAGCCTGAGCCCATGGCCGCCATGGGGGGCACCGGACCGACCGTCGATGAACTGGCCCGCAGCCTGCTGCGGCCGATGCTGAAGGAATGGCTGGACGCCAACCTGCCGGCCATCGTCGAGGCGCAGGTACGCAAGGAAGTCGAACGCATCGCCCGCAACGCCGGCTGACTTCACCTGCGACCTGATCAAGGCTAGATCATTCCGGGGCGGCTCCAGTCGGGGCCGCCCCTTCTCTTTGTCTCCCGCCCTCATTCAGCGACGCGCCTCGCGCGGAGCGGTAGGGCAACCAAAAAGTCTTCCCTATGCTCGACAAGACCTTCGACCCTGCCGCCGCCGAACCGCGCCTCTATGCGATGTGGGAGGACAGCGGTCTGTTCGCGCCGCGCGACGCCCGCGCTACCGACGGCGCGGCGGACGCCTATTCGATCGTTATCCCGCCGCCCAATGTGACCGGCTCACTGCACATCGGCCATGCGCTGAACAACACCCTGCAGGATATCCTGGCCCGCTATCACCGGATGAAGGGCAAGGCCGTGCTGTGGCTGCCGGGCACGGACCACGCCGGTATCGCCACCCAGATGGTGGTCGAGCGCCAGCTGGCCGCCGCCGGCAATGTTGGCAGGCGTGAGATGGGCCGCGAGGCCTTTGTCGAGAAAATCTGGGAATGGAAGGCCGAGAGCGGCGGGACCATCGTCCAGCAGTTGCGCCGTCTGGGAGCCTCCTGCGACTGGTCGCGCGAGCGGTTCACCCTCGACCCGGCCATGAACGCCGCCGTGAGCAAGGTCTTTGTCCAGTTGCACAGGGACGGGCTGATCTATCGCGCCAAGCGGCTGGTCAACTGGGACCCGCATTTCCAGACGGCGATCTCGGACCTCGAGGTCGAGCAGAAGGAGATGGACGGCTTCTACTGGCATTTCGCCTATCCGCTGGCCGACTGTGTCACCTATGAGCATCCGGTCGCCTTCGATGAGGACGGCAAGGCGACCGAGTGGGAGACGCGCGACCATATCGTAGTCGCCACGACCCGGCCCGAGACCATGCTGGGCGATACCGGCGTGGCGGTGCATCCGGACGATGCGCGCTATGCGGGGCTTGTGGGCAAGGCGGTGATCCTGCCGATCACGGGGCGTCGCATTCCCATCGTCGCTGACGAATACGCCGATCCGACCAAGGGCTCGGGCGTGGTCAAGATCACGCCTGCGCACGACTTCAACGACTTCCAGGTCGGCAAGCGGGCGGGGCTGGCGGCCCTGAACATCATGGACGAAATGGGGAAAATCACTGATCTCGATACGCCGGATGTGCCACTTGATTACGTCGGCCTCGACCGCTTTGCCGCGCGCAAGGCCATCGTCGACCGTGCGGATGAAGAGGGCTGGCTTAAAGAAATCGAGAAGACCCGCCACGTCATCCCGCACGGTGACCGCTCAGGCGTGGTCATCGAGCCGTGGCTGACGGACCAGTGGTACGTCGATGCCCACACCCTGGCGCAGCCCGCCATCAAGGCGGTGGAGCAGGGCGACACGGTCTTCGAGCCGCGCTCTTACGAGAAGATATACTTCGAATGGCTGCGCAATATCGAGCCTTGGTGCATCTCTCGCCAACTTTGGTGGGGCCATCGCGTTCCGGCGTATTTTGGTCCCCCAGCGAACGATGACGGCTCGCGGCCTACCGATCCGTCCAAGCTTGATCTGCGTGTTTTCGTTGCCGAAACAGAAGAAGAAGCGCGGCGAGAAGCTGAGGGCTTCTACGGCTGTGCCGCTGTGTTCGAGATGGCACCGGGCTTTTTTGGTGACGGCGAAAAGTACGACGGAGTTCACCTCGCCCAAGATCACGACGTCCTCGACACCTGGTTCTCCTCGGCCCTGTGGCCGTTCTCGACCATGGGCTGGCCCGAGAAGACCGAAGACCTCAAACGCTTCTATCCGACCAGCGATCTGGTCACGGCCGCCGACATCATCTTCTTCTGGGTCGCCCGGATGATGATGATGGGCCTCTACTTCATGGACGAGGTCCCGTTCAGACGGGTCATCATCAACGGTCTGGTCCGTGACGAAAAGGGCCAGAAGATGAGCAAGTCGAAGGGCAATGTCATCGACCCCTTGAGCATCATCGACGAACTGGGGGCCGACCCCTTGCGCTTCACCATGGCCATATTGTCGGGCACAAGGGACATTAAACTCAGCCGCCAGCGTATTGAAGGTTATCGCAATTTTGGCACCAAGCTGTGGAACGCAGCTCGCTTCGCCCAGATGAATGAGGCGCGGCGCGTCAAGGGTTTCGAACCGGCGACGGTCGACCAGACCCTGAATCGCTGGGTCCGTGACGAACTGGTCAAGGCCGAGCGCGCGGTCGCTTCCGCGATCGAGGGCGGACGGTTCGATGACGCCGCCTCGGCCCTGTACCGCTTTGTCTGGAACGTGTTCTGCGACTGGTATCTGGAGCTGGCCAAGCCGGTGTTCATGGGCTCGGACGACACCGCCAAGGCCGAGACCCGTGCCATGACCGCCTGGACCCTGGATCAGACGCTGAAACTGATGCACCCGGTCATGCCCTTCATCACCGAGGAGCTGTGGGACAAACTGGCCGGGGAGGGCGCAGAGCGGTCCGAAGCGACCCTGATCGGGGCGGCCTGGCCGGACCTGCCGGACGCATGGCTCGACGCCGAGGCCTCGGAAGAAATCAACTGGTTGATTCAGACCGTCACCCAGATCCGCTCCAGCCGCGCAGAGATCGGCGTGCCGCCCGGAGCCATACTGAGTCTGGCGCTCTACTACCCCGTGCCGGATGTCGCAGCGCGGTTTGAACGGCATGGCGACTTGGTTCGGGGCCTTGCCCGGCTCGACCAGATCAGCACGGTGAGCGCTCAGCCCGAGGGGTCCATCTCCATCCTGGTTGGCGGCGCCTCAGCCTTCCTGCCGCTGGCGGGACTGGTCGATCTGGACGCCGAGCGCGCGCGCCTGACCAGGGAGATCGCCGCCTTGGACAGCGACATCGGCCATTTCAACAAGAAGCTGGGCAATCCCAATTTCGTGGATCGGGCAGCGCCCGAAGTGGTTGACGAGCAGCGCCAGAAACTGGCCGAGGCCGAGGCCGGCAAGACGAAACTTCAGGCGGCCCTGGCGCGGCTGGGAGAGATCGGGTGAGCGTCCAGATCCTCCCCCATCGGGGGAGGGAGACCGCGTCTTCGCGGTGGAGGGGGCCTGCCCCGGACATGATGTTTGCGATCGGCCGCCTCCACCATGCTTCGCAGGGCCCCCCTCGCCCGATGGGGGAGAACTAGGTGCGGCTGGATGTTCTTCTGGCCGCGCGTGGCCTGGCCGAGAGCCGGGCGCGGGCCAGGGCGGCGATCGAGGCGGGCGGGGTCGGGGTCAACGGCGCTCCCGCAAAGGCCGCGTCGCAGAACGTCGCTGAGGATGCTGACATCACCTACGCCGATGCCCATGGCTGGGTCGGGCGCGGAGCCCTGAAGCTCGACCACGCCCTGACGCTATGGCCGGTCGCGGTCGAGGGCCGGGTGGTGCTGGATGTCGGGGCCTCGACGGGCGGTTTCACCGAGGTTTGTCTGTCGCGCGGTGCGGCGCGGGTGTTCGCCGTCGATGTCGGCTCGGGGCAGTTGCACGTGCGGGTCGCCGCCGATGCGCGGGTCGTCAATCTGGAGCAGACCGACGCGCGCGACCTGACCCCGGTGCTGATCTCCGAGGCCCCGTCGCTGATCGTCTGCGACGCCAGTTTCATCGGCCTGGTCAAGGTCCTGCCTGCCGCCCTGTCGCTGGCCGCGCCGGACGCGGATCTGGTCACCCTGGTCAAGCCCCAGTTCGAGGCACGGGTCCCGGGTGGGACGAAGAAGGGTGTGGTGAAGGACACAGACTTGCAGCAGGCGGCACTGGTGGCGGTCTCGGACTGGCTGGAGAGCGAGGGCTGGGCGGTGCAGGCGACGACGCAGAGCCCCATCACCGGCGGCGACGGCAATGTGGAGTTCCTGCTGTGGGCGCGGCGGGTAGAGTAACGGAGGGCGGGGTGCGACGGCTTCGCCCCTCCACCATGCTTCGCATGGTCCCCCTCCTCATCGCCGCGCGACAGTGAGGAGACATGACGCGCGCAAGCAGCGAGCCGCCGCGCGGCGGTCCTCCGATCAAGTCGGAGGATGACGAACGAATGACTGCGCTCAAGCAGAGAGCCGCCGCGCGGCGAGCGATAGCGCCCTACCCAATAAGGAAAAACCCCCGGTGGATCACTCCACCGGGGGTCTCCGTCACGCCACCGATCGACAGGGGGGCTGAAAAATAATCGGCGGCGCAATTCTATCAGCAGGACGGCTGGTAGCGGGTAACCGTGCGGCCACGGCTGTCGCGACTGCGGACGGCGACGGGGCGGCAGTCAGAGCGGTAGCCGGCATTCGATGAGTACGGATAGGCGCGGTCATCGCTATAGCCGCGGTTCTGATAGCCGTGCTGCTCGCCCTGGCTGCTGTAGCCGCGATCCTCATAGCCATGGCGGGCTCGATCACCGTAATTTTGGTTGCTGTAGCCGCGGTCGCTGTAGCCGCGATCATCATAGCCGTATCGGGCCTGACCGTTGTTGCAGTCGCGGGCCGAGTCGCTGCCGACGGCGGCTCCGAGAGCGCCCCCGATCAGGGCCCCGAGGACGCTGCCCTCGGTACGGCGGCCACGGGCCCCCAGTTGCGAACCGACCACGGCACCGAAGCTGGCACCGACGACGGCACCGGTACCCTGACGCTGGCGGCGATCGCTTCTGCAAGTCGCCTGGCCGGAACGGTCATAGGACTGGCCGTAAGACCGGTCGGATCCATAGCGCGACTGGTCGTAGCCATAGTCGGACTGCTGCGCGTAGCCATAGCCGGATCGTTGCTGGTAGCCGTAGGAGGGGCTGCTGTGGTTGTCACCATAGCCGCGGGTGTTGCCTTGGTAGCTGTAGGCCTGGGCGGAGGCCGCGGCCGGGGTCAGCATGAGGCCGACGGCAGCGAGCGTGGCGGCACCTAAGGCAGACTTGAGGGGCAGATGGGCGAGCATCGGCGTGATCCTGGGGCAGGTCGGGTGCCGGATGTCGGCACCTGTGTCTGTGGTCACCAGCAATAGGCCGGCGAACCTGAACGGCCTTTGATCGGCCCGTTCATCTTCGTTCAGGTTTCGCCGGGCGACGGGACCCCCTACAAGCCCTGGATGATCGAGACGCTGACCATCAGCCGCATGGGCGGGCAGGGCGACGGGATTGCCGAGACGGCGACCGGACCCGTGTTCGCTCCCCTGACCCTGCCGGGCGAGACGGTGCGGGGCGAGGTGCGCGACGGGCGGCTGGAGGGGGCCGAGGTCCTGACCACCAGCCCCGACCGGATCGCGCCCGTTTCGCCCCACTATGGCGACTGCGGCGGCTGTTCACTGCAACATTGGGCGGCCGGACCCTATCTGGACTGGAAGAGTGAACAGGTGCGGCTGGCGCTGGCGCGTGAGCGGATCGAGACCGGTATCGAGGCCACGGTCGCCGTGCCGCCCGGGACCCGCCGTCGGCTGGCCCTGCATGCCCGGCGTCTGGATGACGGGCGGGTCGTGCTGGGGTTCAAGGCACGCAAGAGCTGGCGGCTGGTCGAGGTGACCGCCTGTCCGGTGGCCGATCCTCGACTGGTGGCAGCCTTTCCGGCGCTGGCGCGAGTGGCCGGGGCCTTTCTGGAGCATCCGAAATCCGCCCCGACCCTGCATGTCACCGCGACCCTGACCGGGCTGGATGTCGATGTGACCGGGGTTGAGCGGCGCTCGGGCGGACTGTCAACGGACGCCCGGATGCGGGCCATCGCAGCGGCGGCGGAGGGCGGACTGGCGCGGCTGAGTCTTGCCGGAGAGGTCCTGATGATGGAACGCCAGCCGAAGGTGGCCTTCGGCCCGGCCACCGTGCCCCTGCCGCCTGGCGGATTTCTGCAGGCGGTGCCTGAGGCCGAGGCCGCCATGGTCGCACGCACGGTCGAGGTGGTACGCGGTGCGAAGAAGATCGCGGACCTGTTCTGCGGGTCGGGGACCTTCACCTTTCCACTGGCGACCGTGGCCCCGGTGCTGGCGGCGGACGGCTCGGCAGCAGGGATCGCGGCGCTGAAGGCGGGGATCGGCACCGGGCCGGGGATGAAGGGGATCACCGCGGAGGCGCGCGACCTGTTCCGCCGCCCGCTGGCCCCCTATGACCTGCGCGGCTGTGATGCCGTGGTGCTGGACCCGCCGCGGGCGGGCGCGCTGGAGCAGACCCGGCAACTGATCGGAACGAAGGCGGCGGTCGTGGTCGGGGTGTCGTGCAACCCTGTGACCTTCGCCCGCGATGCCCGGGTGCTGATTGACGCCGGCTTCCGGCTGGAGCGGGTTACGCCGGTCGATCAGTTCCTGTGGTCGGCCCACGTGGAATTGGTGGGGGTATTCCGGCGATGACCATGAATGACAACCTGCCCGACAAGGACGAGGACGAGGACGGTGACGCTGAAGGCGGCGGCGGTTTCGATGCCGAGGACTGGACCTGGCTGAAACCCTTTACCGGGGCGGTGGCGACGCTGGACGACGTGCAGGCCCGCCGGGCGGTTTTCGCCCTGGCCGATACCGACGATCCGTGCCCGATCGTGATGGACCTGCCACAGCCGGTGATCTGGTGGGACGAGGACGGCGAACAGGCTGCGGTGGCGGTCCAGGCCGAGACCCATCTGGGTCCGGACGGCGAGGAGATGGAGGTGCTAGGCCTGATCCTGCCCGACGGCGGCGGGGCCGTGGCTCTGATGGAGGATGTTGACCTGGTCGACGCCACCGATCCGACCTGGCGCGATCTGGTGACCAACGCCATCGATCCGGCAGCGGCGAACGACTAACTCAGGAGACCTTCCCCCGAAATGGGGGAAGGAAGATCAAAGAGGTCGCCCTGCAATCGGGCATCCGCCGGCACGCGGAACTGCATCTCGTCCAGCGGTCGGCGCGGGGTGTTGAGGCTGTAGCGTTTGAGTGCGGCCTTGAAACGGGCGGCAATCAGGTCGGCGACCGGGCCCGTGCCCTTCATCCGCTGCGACCAGTCGGGATCATAGTCCTTGCCGCCGCGGGTCTGGCGGATCAGGGACATGACACGGGCCGCGCGGTCGGGGCGGGCGTCGGCCAGCCACTCGCGGAACAGCGCCTTGATCTCCAGCGGCAGGCGCAGGGTGACATACATGGCCGAGGTCGCGCCGGCCTTCGACGCCGCCTCGAGCACCGCTTCCAGCTCGTGGTCGTTCAGGCCGGGAATCACCGGGGCGAAGCCGACGCTGACGGGGCAGCCCGCGTCGGCCAGTCGCGCGATGGCTTCCAGTCGTTTCGCCGGGGTCGATGCCCGCGGCTCCATCGTTCGGGCCAGTTCGCGGTCCAGGGTGGTGATGGAGACACAGGCCGAGGCCAGTCCCGTTCGCCCCATCGGCCCCAGTATGTCAGCGTCACGGGCGATCAGCACCGATTTGGTGATGATGCTGAACGGATGCCGGAACCGCTGCATCACCTCAAGGATCGAGCGGGTCGAGTTCAACTCGCGCTCGATCGGCTGATAGGGATCGGTATTGCCGCCTATGTGGATGCGTTTGCAGATGTAGCGGGGCCGGACGAATTCCTGCTCCAGCAGAAGTGCGGCCTCGGGTTTGAAGAAGAGGCGGCTCTCGAAATCCAGACCCGGGGATAGGCCCATGAAGGCATGGGACGGACGCGCGTAACAGTAGATACAGCCATGTTCGCAGCCCTTGTAGGGGTTGATGGACCGGTCGAAACCGACGTCCGGACTGGTATTCTTCGCAATGATGGTCCGGGCGTGCTCGGGCGTCAGGGTGGTGCGCAGGGGGGTGACCCCGGCGTCGTCGTCGGTCCAGCCATCATCGAAGACCTCGACGGTTTCGGGTTCGAAACGCCCGCTCGTATTGGATCGCGCGCCTCGTCCCTTTGCCGCTTCTGCCATGAAGGGAGAGTAGCGTGATAAAAGAACAAAGCAAGAACTTCGTGTTCATAAAGAAAGCCTGCCGAAAACCGGAAGGCTTTCATGACTGGTGCGGATGAGAGGCCCGCGTGGTCCTACCCATGGCGCTTCATAGCGCCTCGCAAACGTAGGCACTGCTTGAAGGAGTGCTCTGTTGGGTTCTCATATATGCACATTGATCTCCACCTGTATTCAGAATAGAAGGTGGGCTGAAGGGTGGGCCGTGCGGTATAACGTCCTCAATCAACTGACGGCCAAGAACCTCCCCGCCGGGAAACATGCGGATGGGCAAGGTCTGTGGCTGGTCAAACGCGAGAGGGCGCACGGCAAGTGGATCCTTCGTCTAGCGGTGCATGGCTCCCGGAGGGAAATGGGTCTCGGTCGGTGGCCGGATACAGGGATCGCGGAGGCCAGAGAGAACGCTGAGGCTGCAAGGAAGCTGGTGCGGGCTGGCAGTGATCCCGTCGCAGCTCGTAGACGGGAAAGACGGGTTCAAGCGCCGCTCACGCTGAGGGAGGCCGTGGATGGCTGTTTTGAGGCCCGGAAGGCGGAACTGAAGCGAGACGGGGAGGCGGGCCGGTGGATGAGCCCCCTTGCCCTCCATGTCGTTCCCAAGCTCGGAGGGTACCCCGTCGAGGAGATAGATCAGCACCTCCTAAAAGAGACGCTGGAGGGTATCTGGCACACGAAGCCGGACGTGGCGGCAAAGGCGCTCAATCGCCTGAACCTGACCTTGAAGCACGCCGCCGCATTGGGTCTCTCCGTCGACCTCCAAGCGACGATGAAGGCGAGAGCGCTGCTCGGGAAGCAGCGGCACACGCCTGAGCACATTCCTTCGATGCCGTATGAGGATGCACCGGCGTTCTACCAGTGGCTTGTCGGGCATGATGCGAGTTCTGCGCTGGCGCTCCGGTTCCTCATCCTCACGGTAGCGCGGACGAGTGAGGTCCGGCTGGCTTCGATGGGAGAGATCGATCGCGATGTGTGGGTGCTCCCTCCAGACAGGACAAAGACCGGTTGTCCGCCGTCAGCGCCTCTGAGACAGATTGAGGGTTTCGTTTAGTGGAGGATTTTGGTCTCGTCGTAGTGACGAAGGAACGAAGATGAGACAAAAATCCTTGCCCTTGAAAGCGACGCCCGGCGAGCGGGTTGCCAAGGATATCCGGCGCGCGACGCGGCGGCATT
>Ga0105054_10008714_pt1 | contig 13352 bp, 14 predicted proteins | sample BON02_FD_78091 | JGI IMG/M metagenome (GOLD analysis project Ga0105054, IMG submission 78091) | Freshwater microbial communities from Lake Bonney liftoff mats and glacier meltwater in Antarctica - BON-02 (megahit assembly) | ecosystem: Environmental > Aquatic > Freshwater > Ice > Glacier...
CCGATTCTCAACGAGTCGTGTTGTTTCTCCAGAGAGTGGTATGCAGCGGGATGTCCACCCTGTCACTGATGCATCCCCTTCCATGGTATCAACGCGCTGTGTGGGGTGGTCGGTGAGGCGGTGCCCATTTGGCCGGCTTCCGATTCTCAACGAGTCTTGTCGTTTCTCTAGAGAGTGGTATGCAGCGGGATGCCCATCCTGTTACTGATGCATCCCCTTCCATGATGGTTAAGTGTTCTTCAGGGACGGTCGGTGATGGTGGCAGCGGATAGCAACGGTGGAGAGGTGGTGGTGGCGGTGTGGAGGCGAGGGTGGCATAACCCGACGCCGAGCAGCTCGAAGCTGCAAAAGTCGCGCGGCTCTACTTGAGCGGCGCGTGGCGTCCAAGGGGCGCCAAGCAGCGTAAGGCTGAGAGATGAATGCGCGGCTCTACGCGAGCGGCGCGGCGTCCGAGGGGCGCCGTGTCGCGTGCGGCTGCGACGGTCGTGCCGCGTGCGGTTGCGATGGTCGTGCCGCATGCGGTCCTGCGACGGTCGTGCTGCGTGCAGTTGTGCGACGGTCATACCGCGTGCGGTGCTGCGACAGCCGTGCCGCGCGCGCGGTGCTGCGGCGGTCGTGCCGCGTGTGGCTCCGACGGTTGTGCCGCGTGCGGTCCTGCGACCGTTCTGTGACGGCCGTGCCGCGTGCGGTTGTGCGACGGCCGTGCCATGCGCGGTGCTGTGACGGTCGTGCCGCGTGCGGTGCTGCGACGGTCGTGCCGCGTGCGGCTCCAACGGTCATGCCGCGTGCGGTCCTGCGACGGTGGCGCGACGGTTGTGGCGCGTGCGGTGGCGCGACGGTCGTGGCGCGTGCGGTCGTGGCGCGTGCGGTGCCGCGGCGGCCGTGCCGTGACTGCCATGCCATGTGCGGTCGTGCGACGGTCGTGCAGCGTGCGGTGCTGTGACGGTGCTGCGACGGTGCCACCGCGTGCGGTGCTGCCGCGTGCGGTTGTGACGGTCGTGCCGCGTTGGTGGTGCGACGGTGGTGCGGTGGTGTGACGGTGGTGCGATGGTCGTCGTGCGCTGCTGCGATGGTTGTGCCGTGTGCGGTGCTGCGACCGGCATGCCGCGTGCGCTGCTGCGATGGTTGAGCCGTGTGTGGTGCTGCGTGGGGGAGGCCGTTTCCATCCTTCAACACGTACGAACGCCGCTTGGAGCCCGCAAACGCCACCTGCAAACGGTTAAGGGTTAGCCCTTAACCCCTGCAATGTCACCTGCACGCGCCGCGTACACACATCGCCGAAGAGAAACGGGTCAAAGTGCCAAGCATCAGGGTCGTAGCGCAGCACCGAGTAGCTGCGCGGGTCGACGGCCACCATGCCGAGCGCCCACTCGAGGGGACGGGCGTACTGGGCCTCGATCGACTCGGGCAGACCCGGCCCGCGCGGTGAGCTGCGGCGCAGCCCGCCGTTGGGGTCGAGCTCGCCGTACAAGGCTGCGCGCCGGCCGTAGGTGCCCCCCCGGGTTAAGGGTTAGGGTTAACCCCGGCGCGGCGAATCGTGAGGGCCGTCGCGGACCTGCAAGTGAAGGATGGGGAGAGGGCGTCAAGGCCATGCTTGCAGTGTGCTGTGCGCCAGAGGGTGGCGTCGACGCACAATGACTCTCTGCCCATCAGGCGATGCACCGCGCCCGTTGATGTGTCGATGGAGCCGTACAGCACGGCTTCCAGGTCGCGCAGAATCGCCCACCGGGTCACCCGCTGCTCTGCAGTGCGGCGGTCGGAAAGATTGATCGCGGGCACGCTCAGTGCTTTAGCGCGGTAGTACGCCACAGGCAGAGCCATCGCTGTGAGAAGCCAGCGCGGCGATCACGAGATGTACACTCGTGGTCGAGTAGACCTCGAACACGAGTGTGACTCGAAACCGAGATACTCCTGACAGTCCCCGAGGATGAACGCGTTGTGGCCTCGGACCGGCTGGCCGGTGCTCGAGGAGTTGCACTGTCAGGTTAACCCCGCAGCGGGCGATTGACCGTCCAGCAATCAATAACGCGATCCGACCGGCAATCCAATGGTCAGCGGTCAGCGGTCAACTGTCAGTCCGGATGAAACCGGCAATTCGACGGGTAACCAATTCGACCACTCGACATAAAAAAAAAGTGATCGTCTGACAAATGAGGCTGAAGAGACGAAATCAGCCGACACTTGACAATTCGACCACATCCGGTCGACTGCTTTATCCGGTTCAACAAATGATGGCATTCGACCTGACTTTCAACCATTTGACCACATCGATCGACCATTTGACCGACCGGTCCGACAAATGACCAGAGAGTCCAACTCATTTTGTTGATCCAACTCATGTTGCCGATCCAACAACGCGCATCAAGAAAGTATGCCGCGCCCTGCCTTCACCTCCTCTGCGACCCGTGACCTGCTCACCCTGGACGAGGTCGGTTTGAAGGCACTCCGCATCGCACGTTGCCTCGAGAAGGAGGAGGCGGCCGCTCGCAAACGCGTCAAGGCGGCGGAGGTCCAGGTGGCGTCAACGCCAGCACCAGCGGCGTCGACGCCAGGACCAGCGATGATGGAAATGATGGAATCGGCACCGGGCCCAGAGCCTGCTTCGGCGCCGGAGCCCGAGCCCACGCCGGCGCCGGAGCCTACGCCGGCGCCGGCGCCCAAGCCGGCGACTGAACCCACGCCGGCCTCGAAGACAGAGGATCCCGAGCCGGTGCCTGTGCCGGAGCCCAAGCCTGCATTGGAGCCCACGCCAGCCCTGGAGACAAAGGAGTCCGAGACGGCAGCGGAGCCGGAGCCCAAGCCGTCGCCGGAGCCCAAGCCAGCCGAGACCAAGGAGACCGCGTTGGCGCCGGAGTCGGAGCCCTAGCCGTTGCCGGAGCTCAAGCCGTCGCCGGAGCCCGCGCCAGTCGAGGCGAAGGAGCCCGAGCTGGCGCTGGATCCGGAGCCCGAGCTGGCGCTGGAGACGGAGCCCAAGCCGTCGCCGGAGCCCATGCCAGCTGAGACAAAGGAGCCCGAGCTGGCGCCGGAGCCAGAGCTGGCGGCGGTGCCAGAGCACGAGCCGATGCCCTCGTCCGTGACGGCACTCGAGTCACAGCCCGATGTGAGTGAGGGCTCCATTGAGCAGAAGCCTCCCAACCTACCACTTGCACAGCGCGCGGGCTCGCCTGCCATCATTGAGAAGGACGACGAGACCACCGCCGCCATTGAGCTTCTACTCCAGGAGACACTCGGCGAGCGGCCGCAGCTGACGCTGTTCTCGGCCACCACGCTTGTGAATGGCAAACGCCCGGTTCTCTCCATTAATGACGCCCTCGAAGACCCAGAGCAGCTCTCGTCTCGCAAGGTGAAGCGGTGCCAGTGGACTGCCAACGTCTTGCTGTGCCTCGTTGGAAAGGTGTGCACCCTCAACGGCGCGGCGTGCGCCCTACGCAATGCCGTCGCTGTGAAGAAGGGGGCGGTCTCGGGTAGCTCGGGCGTGAACGCAAAGCTCGCCCTCGCCGTTGACCCCGACGGCAAGAAGTGTCTTAAGACGGCCATCAACAACCAGGAGCTCGCTGCCCTCATTGCCGGCGGAGAGCCCGCGGGCACTACCGCTTAAGTGGTATCGTGAGCAGGGTCCACACGGGCAAACAGCTGCCATGCTAGAGTGATGTAAACTCGCATTGTGTGTGTGACGCAGCGCCGTAGCCGTGGCATGGCGTGTAGGTGACTTGGTCGGGTTAGCCTGAGCTACGTGTGACTGTGCTCCGTTACATAACAAAGCGTACTGTGTGTGCTCGTGTGCCTGTGATATATAAACCGTTCCTGTGAAGCTGCTTAGAATCGGGTTGACCCTACCGTTCCACGCAACTGGCCCACGCGTGAGAGATCCGTCGCGCGTACGAGCTGCACCATGGGCGTTGCTCGCCTCAGAAGTGCAGCGCAAAGATGGCTGGTTGCGCATGCCATTTCCCCCCCCCCCCCTCTCTCCCGCCGACACCGCACCCTGCGACCGGATTGTGACGCGAGAGACAGGGTTTACACACAGTCCAGCTTGGCGACGATCGAATGCTGCGCACAGTACGAACTCAGCGCTCGAGTCGGGTTAACCCCGGCGTCGGCGATGCTTGCACTCCCAACCGTCCATGATGTCATCGTACTCGTCGATAGACCGGAGAGCCACTTTGTTGACACCAATGTTGCGCGCCCCCCTCAACGCAGCCTGGAGCCTGACGTACAACCACTCCTGGGGACGGGTTACCCCGAAACCCCTAGCCACAGACGGAACGAGCGCCTTGCCCATCCGCTGTAGCAGCGCCTCTGGCGGGGTGAAAGTTGAGATCACTTGGAGGCTCGGTAAGACGCCGAACCTAGACAGATCCTTCCCCCTGCAGTTGGCAAGGCTACGCTCGTTAAAGTAGATCGCGAGGGCCACCTCGTCCCACTCGGCGGGTGGACAGGACACAATGCAATTGATGGCCATATCGGTAACCAGAGAAACAGCCTCCTTGGTAGATAGCCCAACCCGAGAGTAGCGCGGCATCGCAAGCTCAGTGGGGGCGAGGGTCGTAGGGACAGGCGCCATGGGCGCAAGAGCGAGTGCGGTCGACGGTGGCGATGCGTCTTCCTGCGCCTGATTGGCTGGCTGAACCCGAGGGGCGACCGCCATGAGCTTGCGCATGTCCACCTCCCCGGCGTGGACATCCTTCCAGATGCCAGCGGTGAGCAGCAGGTCCATGGCCTTTGCCACCAGCCGGGGTAGCGGTCTGTGGTGGCAAGTGCGGTGATGCTTCATTTTGATCATGAGGCGGGGCCTTGAGGCAATCCCACTTCTCCTCGGACACGGCATCGAGCGTGACGTGTGGCGCAGAGCACTCGGGCTGCGTACACACAGCAGATGCCACACCGTTCGTAAGAGTGACAGGGGCAAACCTATCCACGTCGTGATACTTCGCGCGATGCCGCTTCTTGGCCACGTTCAGACTGCCCACGAGTCGCTTGGGCACAAGTGGCACAGGGATTCGTACGTGAGGACACGGGCAGTTTGGCTCCGAGCACTCCGCGTAGTGGGAGTCGCCATCCACCACACTGACCGAGAAGCCTGGGACAGGGGCAACCTTGGGCATCACGCAGCCCGTGAACAACTTGTAGGCTGCCGTTCCACAAAACTGATGCGTGGCGTCAAAACCCCGGGTTAACCAGATTTGCCCCGTCGTGCCATCGGGGCTGACCCGCTTGCAGGTGGCATTGCAATTTGTACAGTGTTTGCAGGTGACGTTTGCAGGTGGCCGGCATTTGTGGCTCGCACTTGCAAGTGGCGCTTTGCACGCGGCGGTGGTACACGGCGCTTGCATGCGACGTCTGCAGGCGGCGTTTGCAGGTGGCGATTGCAGGTGGCACACGGCGTTTGTACGCGGCGTTTGCAGGTGACGTTTGCAGGCAGCGTTTGCAGGTGGAGATTGCAAGTGGAACATTTACACGCGGCATCGGCGTCGTGTTGATCAAAGCCCGCGCAGCTCGGGCGGTAATCGTCGCAACCAGGACTCGTGCGCGAAGAGTCGCTCTACACGCGCGCTTGCTCGATGCGCGCCGGCGAGCGTCGATGCTTTGCACCTTTCCGCGATGCACTGCCAATCGCGCGGGGCGGAGTACTCCGAGACTAGCACCACGGCAGTGTGCGACCATGCGCGGGCGGCGTCCCAGAAGACCGCCCGGTCGAACGTTGTCCCGTGGTAGCCGAGCGTCCCGGCGTACGGTGGGTCGAGCTTCTTTTTGTGCACCCTCCGAAGGACGTGCGCCATCCCGCAAAAGGGCTTAACATAGCTCCACCCATCAAAGCACAGGTGATTGAGCGCCGCAATGATGTGACTTGCGCCACGCGCTTTCCCTCTGACGTACGACATTGGTGCCCCTTGCCCGTTCGAGCAGAAAAACAATTATGGATGCCATGTTAGACACAGTCACATGCTCATCCCGCACTCCCTCATACCACCCCATCCGGTGGTTGCGACGCGTGCAGTCCCTGAACCGCCGGCACAAGCGGAAGCGCTGCCGCTCGAGGCAGAGCCACATCCACCCGATGCGAAATGGCTCGACGCACAACCGCTGTCGGTGTCCGAGGGTGCGCAGCGGTCGGCAGGTCCCGGAGCGGTCATGCCAACCCGCGAGCTCGACACGTGGGCCCTCGACCCAGACGCGCGCGCAATCGAGGGCACGGACAGTCTCTGCGTCGAGGTGCAACCGCCAATGCCACCCGCAGCGAGGCCACCAGCACCAGCGGACGAGGGTAGCGCGGGGCAGTTGCCAGCCCTCGAAGCAGCGCTGGGACAGGCAGGTCCAGAAGCCGTCTCACCGGACGAGGGCAGCTGTGTTCCGGAAGTTGCCAGCGCGGACGACAAGATGTTTGAGGTGGAGCTCATCGAGGCAGCATCGGATTTGAACGAGCTGCGCGCGGTCGCCAAGGCGGCACAGGAGATGGCGGTCGACAAATCCGTGACCACGCTTGCTGCCGAGCACACCGCCAAGCAGCTCCACGAGATGGCTAGAGCGAAGGGACTGGCTATGACGGGCACCAAGTCACAGCTCGCCGAACGCGTCGTTCGCGCCGCGTTCTGAGTCGACGTGTTCGCTCCTCCATTCATCATTTTCTTTTTGTGTTCAGTCCTCCTCGCTCCGTCCATCATTTTATTTTTGTGTTCAGTCCTCCTCGTCACTAGACCATGTGAGCTGCCTGCCTGCCGGCATTGCGTCGACCGCTGGCGTGGGGACCCATTGCTGATCGCGCGCTGCATCCACGCCGCCACGTGCAGCGGCACGCGCCCGGCCGCCGCCTCAGTCCCGACGTGCTCGCTAGCGCGTTGGGCGAGCCTCGTCACGCGGCGCAGGCGCGTGCGGCTTGCGATCGGGTCGAGCTGGCGCCAGCGATTGCGCAGCGACAGCACCTGGCGCGAGAGTGCATCGACGTCCCCCACCGTGAGCCCTCGCTCCAAGCGGCTGAGCCCGCGCAGCGCGGCGGCAATGGGCACGACCAGCCCGACGGCCTGATGGATCCGCATCGGGACCGCCTTGCCGCGGCGCTCGCCTAGCAGCATCTTCAGCTGCTGTGCCTGGTTATGGCGCGCCTCAAGGTCGTGCGGGTCGCTCTCGTGCAGCAGGCCACGCCCAATTGCGTGCACCGCCCACCCCGCGAGCGTCGACCACGAGCCCTTGACCGAGCCACCCACCACGTGGGCGCCACGCATCAACTCAAATGCCTCCTGCAACTCATCCTCGGAGAGGGTCCGCACAGCTCGAGCACTGGCGCCCAACGCCTGGTCGCCCGCCCCGCGGTAAAGCGCGCGTTAAAGCAACAGCTGGGCATTCCTCGGGTTGACCCGAACCATTGCAGGTTCGGTAGCCCCCTCGTTTAGTTCCGTACGCCGCAAAATAAACACGACCACTCCACAGTGGTCCGCAGACGGGTTAACCCGAGCTCTCACACTGACCCCTCGAACCTGTGGGGGCATGTTGTCTTCCGGCACACGACGCGATGCTCGCGCTCCCAATCGGGGTCGCGCTCGCAGGGCACGCGCTTCCGGTTGACGCCCGTGAGCTCGAGCGTCTGCGTCGCAAACTCCACCTGCAGGTTGTGCGCCGTCGCCATGGTGCGCGTGACCCTCGCACAGCCGCTCGTGTCGCGCAGCTTCTTGAGGGCGCCCTCCACCTCGCGCTCGTGCAGCAACGCGCGCACGCCCGACTCGAGGTCGACCAAGGCCTGTCGTCAGACACCATGTAGCGGTTCAGCGCCCGCATCGCGCAGGGCCCTCTGCGCAGCCAGCGCCCGCCTCGCGCCGCAGCCTCTGCGCAGCCAGCGCCCGCCTCGCGCAGCCTCTGCGCCACCCCTCTGCGCCTCTGCGCAGCCAGCGCCCGCCCCGCGCAGCCTCTGCGCAGCCAGCGCCCGCCTCGCGCAGCCTCTGCGCCGCCCCTCTGCGCCTCTGCGCAGCCAGCGCCCGCCCCGCGCAGCCTCTGCGCAGCCAGCGCCCGCCCCGCGCAGCTCCTGCACCGCCCCTCTGCGCCTCTGCGCAGCCAGCGCCCGCCCTGCGCAGCCTCTGCGCCGCCCCTCTGCACGGCCCCTTCGCGCAGCCAGCGCCCGCCTCGCGCAGCCTCTGCGCGGCCCCTCTGCGCCTCTGCGCAGCCAGCGCCTGCCCCGCGCAGCCTCTGCGCAGCCAGCGCCCGCCCCGCGCAACCTCTGCGCCGCCCCTCTGCGCAGCCCCTTCGCACAGCCAGCGCCCGCCCCGCGCAGCCTCTGCGCAGCCAGCGCCCGCCTGGCGCAGCCTCTGCGCCGCCCCTCTGCGCCGCCCTTCCGCACAGCCAGCGCCCGCCCCGCGCAGCCTCTGCGCAGCCAGCAACCGCCGCGCGCAGCCTCTGCGCCGCCCCTCTGCGCAGCCCCTCCGCGCAGCCGGCGCCCGCCTCGCGCAGCCTCCGCGCAGCCAGCGCCCGCCTCGCGCAGCCTCTGCGCAGCCAGCGCCCGCCTCGCGCAGCCTCTGCGCACCAGCGCCCACCCCGCGCAGCCTCCGCGCAGCCAGCGCCCGCCTCGCGTAGCCTCCATCAGTGAGTCGATGCTCGATCGGAACCGCGCCCATTTCAAGGCCCGCGTGGAGCAAGTCGTACCACATCACCTTCGAGTTGCCCAAGATGGCGCTGCCCGGAGAGCTAAGTAGGCGCGCTGGGGCCCAGCCCTTCTCAAGCGTGAGCACGTAGCAGTTCTCGTTGATGATGCGCGGGGCACAGTGCAGCGGCTTCTTGTCATCACGGAGCACGGCGAGCGCCTGCCCGCAGCTGCAGAGGCGCGTCTCGGTCGCGCAAACCCGCTGCAACAACTTGCCGTAGAGACCGTTCATGAGCAGCTTGTAGGCATTCCGCAAGCAGTTGTTCTTGGCAGCACCTTTGGCGTCTTCGTCCTGCTTCAGGTGCTGGAAGACCTGAATGTAGCGCCGCAGGGCCGGGAATGGGTTGAAGCGCAGCGCCTGGTGAACCTTCGTGACGACGCACCCGCTGCGCTGCATCACGGCGCGAAGCTCCTCCGAGAAGCAGACGGCACGCTTCTTATCGTGGCAGTTCCACTGCAGCAGGCCGCCCTCGACGCGCTCCGGGAGCATCGGGTAGCGGCCGTACCACAGGTGTTCTTTCTCGACCGTCACGTCAACCCGCACGAAGCCATAGAAGCCCGCCAGGTTTGTGTCAAGCCTCTTGTTGCGCTGCGCCTCGGACAGCCACTGCCCTCCACCGCAAGGCACGTCTTTCAGCATCTCGCCGGGGTACTGACTGTTCACGTCGAGGAACTTAATTAGTTCCTCGAACGTCGGCCCCGCAGTAGCATCAACGCAAGGCTCGACCGTCCCGTCGCACGCGTCGCAGTACGACTGGCCCTTCTTGTTCTGTCGCACGGGGCGGGAGCAGTCGGGACAGCACGGGGCGGTGCCAGCTCCGTTGCCCAGCGCGCGATGTGAGCTTGTAGACGTTCTCGAAGGCATCGACGCGTCCGCTATACGTGGCCTCGCGACAGAACTCATCCTTGAGACGGTCGAGCAACGGGAGATGCACGTCTACCCCGCGCAGTGCGGCCATCGCCGCGTCGAAACCCTCCGGCGGTACGAGCACGCGTACGACCGGCACAAGGTCCATGGCGCACTCGACAGGGCCCCACGGCATCGCCTTGGCGGCCTCGGCGGCCTCGACCCCGGCGCGCGAGAACGGCTCGCCCGCGTCACCGTGCTCGGCGAGGAGGGCAATGAGTCGCTCAAGGCTCTGCGGCTGCCTCGAGGCTAGCAGGAAGCGTGGGCGGAGGTGCGTCGTCTCGCGCCACTGTCCGTCCTTGTCGAGCGTCGTCTTGGTCGCTGAGAGAATCGTCGACAGAGAGGCTGTTGTGCACTGGCCAGCAGTCAGGTGGGCGTTCGGGTCGACGCTATGCGTGTGGAAGCGGCGTGCCAGGTGCTCGCACGCCTCCACGACCGCCTGCCCCGGCGCCGCGTGGTGCGTGTCGAGGAAGCAGACCGCTTGCAGGACTGCGTCCCAGACATCGTCCCGCTTGCCGTCTGGCAGCGGCGGGTGCGGGATGGCCTCCGCCTCGAGGACTTGCGCGCTAAAGCGCACCGCCCACGCCTTGTTGCCATCCGTGCTCGGCCACTTGCCCTTTTCTGGGTCCATCGGCTTGGCCAATCCCGCGTCCACGCAGTGGATGGGCACGCGCGCCGCGCCGAAGGTCTCGAGGATGGACTGGACCTGCGCGTAGAGCTGCGTATTCACCACCATCGGCTGCTCGATCAGGACGGAGTCGACGCGGACGGACTCGGCGCGCCTCCAGCCCGGGTTCTGCTAGCTCAGGAGCGACGCGAGCTCGATCAGGTACTCGTCCTGAAGCCCAAAGAGCGGCTTCTCCTCCAGACGGATCCGCAGGCCGCAGGCGCCGAGCACATCCGCCTCCACGGCGCGCAGGTCAATGGGACTGTTGCCCCCATCGGCTGCGTGGCACCCGTCGTAGATGAGCGCATCGACCCGCGCGCCCCGCGCTTCGATCGCGGGCACCACGTGGCACATGACCTCGTCCTCCCACTCGCAGGTCAGGTACGACCATGCCGTGCGCCGGTGCGAGTCGTCATCCGCGTTGTGCTTGCGCGGGAGCGCCAGCAGTGTACGGCCGATCTCGGTGCCCGTAAGGATGGCGTTGCGCACGCGCCGCATATCCCTGGCCAGTCGCGCCACAACGCCCGGCCGGACCCCCGTGTCCGCCCAGGACGGGAAGGCTGGCGAGGCCCATGGAGCGCCTCCATTCATCACCTTGTTCACGTGCTCCTTGGCATCGTCGCGTGTCTTCTCCGGCCACACCGCGAGCATGGCCGCCAGCCGGGCTTCGCGAGATTCCTTTGACCCGGCGTACAGGCGCAGCGCGGCGAGGTCCGCCTCGGGGTCCAGCAGACCCGCATTCTCGCGCGCCAGCACCTCGAGCTTCTGCAGCGCGATAGACGGGACGGCGCACCACAGGTCGTAGTCGCGGCAGCGCGCGCCCTGGCAGAGGAGACGGAGGCGTCGCGGACATCCCGACATAGACAAGAAGCGCACGCGGCTCCCACCGCCACCGCCCCCATCGGTGTACTGGACGGGCCGCGCAAGGGCGTACCGCCGGCCCTTCTTGCGCTTGGTGTAGATGACCTCGCGCCGGCCCTGCGCCAAGCACGCCGCGAGCGACATCTCCAGGTACTTGAGGTCGAACTCGCGATGCACGTCGGGCCGCGGCAGCGCGCGCAGCATGCCCACCGCCTGCTCCATACGTGGCTGGTCGAGCCACTCCTCGCGGCGGTCCACCTCGTGCTCCAACGGCGCCAGCAACGGAGCATCGTCCGCATGCCGGTTAACCCGAAGCCCCTCCGCCCAGCAATCGACCATCACCTTGAGCACCGGACCCGCGCTCGGGCCGAGCTCGTCAAGCCTGCCCCACTCCAGCACCTTGCGCTTGGAGCACGCGTTGTGGAAGTAGTACCACGCGTCGCCCACCCGCACGGCACAGGCCTCGTGGAGTGCCACGGGGGCACAGGACATGTCGCATCACAGCGCGCGCGCTCCCGTGGGCAGCGCCTCGCCCACCGCCTCCCCGACGCGCGTCATGTCCACGACGCGCGTCACGTTTGGCAGGCGCCCGCTCGCAACGCCCAACTCGAGGCGGCGTCCCTCGCCGAGGACAGCCACGGCCGTCAGCCGCGACGCTCCACCCTCGAAGACCGTGCAGGGAACGTCGCGCACCACCGCGAAGCCCAGGTTCTTCACGCCATCGTCAATCGAGAGCAGCGTGTGCGCCGCCTCGGCGCCGATCAGCGGTGCGTGATGCATCAGCGCGTGTATCTCGGCCTAGGCCATGGCCTCATCCATCTGCCGAAACAGCGTCCAGCGGTGCAACTCGACTCGAGGGAGCATGGCCGACTCTACCTGTCTCTGCAAAAATCTATATCGGCTCCCCGAACAACCGACCGCGCCGCGGATGCATAAGAGAGGTGCCTCTCCCAAACTGACGCGCGGTGTCAAACACCAGCCACCACCCACGCGTCTCACGCGTCTCCCCATCCCCGGGAAAGTCTCAATTGCCCCAGGCGACCATGTTGCACAGCCGACCCCCGTCGCGCAACCAACCCCCGTCGCGCCCTCAACCCCCGTGGCGCCCTCGACCCCCGCCACGCCCTCGACCCCCGTGGCGCCCTCGACCCCCGTCGCGCTCTCGACCCCGTCGCGCGGCCGACCCCCGTCGCGCAGCCACCCCCCGTCGCACCCTCGACGCCGTCGCTCCCTCGATCCCCGCCACGCCTTCGACCCCATTGGCGCCCTCGACCCCGTCGCTCCCTCGACCCCCGCCACGCCCTCGACCCCATTGGCGCCCTCGACCCCCGTCGCGCTCTCGACCCCCGTCGCGCTCTCGACCCCCTGTAGCCCGACAGCGCGCTCTACACGCGTAGAGCAGATGTGGAGGCGTGCCTTGTGCAGCCTCGCCTTCCCGTGTAGTTGCGGCGCGTCGGCTCCGTAGCTGACAGCGCGCTCTACACGCATAGAGCGGAGGCAGAGGCACGCCTCGTGCAGCCTCGCCTTCCCATCTCGTTTGCGGCGCATCGGCTCCGTAGCCGACAGCGCGCTCTACGCGCGTAGAGCAGAGGCAGAGGCGCGCCTCGTGCAGCCCCGCCTTCCCATCTCGTTTGCGGCGCGTCGGCTTCGTAGCTGACAGCGCGCTCTACACGCGAAGAGCAGAGGCAGAGGCGCGCCTCGTGGAGCCTCGTCTTCCCGTGTAGTTGCGACGCATCGGCTCCGTAGCCGGCGGCACGCTCTGCACGCGTAGAGCAGAGGCAGAGGCGTGCCTCGTGCAGCCTCGCCTTCCCATCTCGTTTGCAGCGCGTCGGCTCAGTAGCCGGCGGCGCGCTCTGCCCGCGTAGATCAGAGGCCGAGGCGCGCCTCGTGCAGCCTCGCCTCCCGTTTTGTTGCGGCGCGTGGGCTGCGTAGCTAGCGCTCTACACGCGTGGAGCAGGGGCGGTGACGTGCCTCGCGCGCAGCCCCGCCTTTCGTTTCGTCTTACCACGTCGGCTAGACTGCCGCGACCCAACCCCCGTCGCGCCCTCGACCCCCGCCACGCAGCCGACCACCCGCCGCGCCCTCGACCCCCGTCGCGCCCTTGACCCCCGTCGCGCAGCCAACCCCAGTCAGGCCCTCGACCCCGTCGCGCAGCCGACCCCGGCCGCACGGCCGACCCCCGTCGCGCAGCCAACCCCCGTTGCGCCCCCCCACCCCCCCCCCCCCCCCCCCCCCCCCCCCCCCCCCCCCACCCCCCCCCCCCCCCCCCCCCCCCCCCCCCCCCCCCCCCC